>Ga0206873_1043_pt2 | contig 39299 bp, 40 predicted proteins | sample Alteio_BWOrgCont_11_FD_152631 | JGI IMG/M metagenome (GOLD analysis project Ga0206873, IMG submission 152631) | Enriched cells from forest soil in Barre Woods Harvard Forest LTER site, Petersham, Massachusetts, United States -... | ecosystem: Environmental > Terrestrial > Soil > Temperate forest >...
TATGACAATCAATTACACGTCTTTCCCTCTGCCATTGATAAGCATCCTCATTATGGTATTCAATTCATTCCTGTCGAAAATGGCTTATATCGTCCAGGAAAAGGAAAAGGTGCTGGTGTAAATATTCCCGAAATGGAGCTGATTATAGAATGTGCATTGGCACATATGAAAGAATGTCCTGATCAGAGCTTGGGAATTGTAGCTGTTAATAAAGCACAAAGTGATCTTATTAGAGAAAAGTTGGAACAAAAAATTGCAGTTTCTAACGTTGCTCAAGCATATTCAGCTAAATGGGGAAATACCTTAGAACCTTTATTTGTAAAGAACCTGGAAAGTGTTCAGGGAGATGAGCGAGATGTTATTTTCATCTCAACCGTATATGGCAAAGACACTGACGGCAATTTTTTCCAACGATTTGGTCCTATAAACAATGCCGAAGGTCATCGCCGACTCAACGTTCTATTTACCAGAGCAAAGAATAAAACTGTTATTTTTAGCTCTTTTACACCAGATATGATCCGTATTAGTGAGGGAACTCGTCGTGGAGTGAGAGTTTTAAAAGAATATTTGACATATTCTATGACAGGTCAACTACCTGAAAAAAATGCTTCTTCACATACACCAGAACCTAGTGAATTTTCTATATTTGTTGCAAATCGTCTACAAGATATGGGATATGAAGTAGTCATTGAATGCGGTGTTTCTGGATTTTTCATTGATATTGCAATTAGACATCCTGATTATCCAAACTCTTTCATTCTCGGAGTAGAATGTGATGGATGGACATATCACAGTAGTAAATCTGCGAGGGATCGAGACCGACTTCGGCAAACAAGTTTAGAAAATCTAAACTGGAAAATTTATAGAATTTGGTCAACTGATTGGTTCAAGAATCCCCAACAAGAGATGTCTAAACTTCTTACTCATATTGAGAATTTAAGAAAGTTGTCTCCACAGCTAACGAAATTTCCCCAAGATACACGAGAGGAAAGTCTCTCTGCTGCCAGTTAGTCTTAATCCCAAGTTTACATGGCCTCTATAGTCTCATCTTTGCCAGTCAGGCAACATCTGCGTATGGTTTTATATTATTGGACCAGAGGCAACCTGGAGCACCCTTACGAACCCATAGATGTTAAAATTTAAGTTGTTCGGCCAGGATTCGGATTTTAGTCATAGCACCCTTACGAACCCATAGATGTTAAAATAACAGGGCTTAGCGATAGAAATTCTGGATGGTCATAGCACCCTTACGAACCCATAGATGTTAAAATAAGAAAAAGAAGAATGCACGGTGAGTGATTGTCATAGCACCCTTACGAACCCATAGATGTTAAAATCAGTCAGGAATTCTCAAGAAGGCATCAGCTGTCATAGCACCCTTACGAACCCATAGATGTTAAAATGTCAACGCGCTCGCAATGGCTTCCAGTTGTGTCATAGCACCCTTACGAACCCATAGATGTTAAAATGCTTGAAAATCTCTATTGCGGATGCTTTAGGTCATAGCACCCTTACGAACCCATAGATGTTAAAATTAATCAGTGGCGTATTTCCCATCCCAAATTGTCATAGCACCCTTACGAACCCATAGATGTTAAAATCAGTTAAACCCTTACGCTTAAACTCTTTGAGTCATAGCACCCTTACGAACCCATAGATGTTAAAATGGTAACAACTTACAATGATGTTGTTAATAGGTCATAGCACCCTTACGAACCCATAGATGTTAAAATTCAGAATCGGGTGAAGGTTCACAATCAGGAGTCATAGCACCCTTACGAACCCATAGATGTTAAAATAAACCAAAGGAAGACACGTATGGTCTTCAGGTCATAGCACCCTTACGAACCCATAGATGTTAAAATCAGCGAAGAGATAATAGTTGCTTGCTTAATGTCATAGCACCCTTACGAACCCATAGATGTTAAAATGCTACAACGTTTAGTAATCGCATTGGCATTGTCATAGCACCCTTACGAACCCATAGATGTTAAAATTACGTAGGGTTTTTATTGTTTCACCTACTTGTCATAGCACCCTTACGAACCCATAGATGTTAAAATATCGGTCACCACCCAGGAAAATAAGTCTTTGTCATAGCACCCTTACGAACCCATAGATGTTAAAATATTGAAGGTGAATTCCTGCGCAATCCTGGTGTCATAGCACCCTTACGAACCCATAGATGTTAAAATCATTTACTGAGGTTATTCCACACTTTGTCGGTCATAGCACCCTTACGAACCCATAGATGTTAAAATGTGTATCCCTTAGTTTTGTCCCGTTTCTTAGTCATAGCACCCTTACGAACCCATAGATGTTAAAATTCTTTCAGACTTCACCATCTCGCTTTTAATTGTCATAGCACCCTTACGAACCCATAGATGTTAAAATAGAGTAGTGTCAGTGGTGGGAGCGCCAGTAGTCATAGCACCCTTACGAACCCATAGATGTTAAAATCTCAGCGATTTTTCCAATCATTGCCCAGTTGTCATAGCACCCTTACGAACCCATAGATGTTAAAATGCCGAACTAGCCTATATCCATGAACATGGGGTCATAGCACCCTTACGAACCCATAGATGTTAAAATATATAAGCCGGATTCTTCTTGCCTTTTGTAGTCATAGCACCCTTACGAACCCATAGATGTTAAAATGGACACCCCAGAAAGTGGTGTCCATTCTTAGTTTCAGGCCATTTATTTCAAAATAAAACGAGCTGTTCACAGCCAATTTGCTCTTCATTTAGTCGTTTTCCCACTAAAAGCTCCATTCGGGCATATTGTTGTTCAGTTACAGTCATAGCACGAACACTGCCCATTTTAGGAGTCACTTGCTTAAGACGGGCCATGTGCTTTTGAATGCGGTCCAAACTTCGACATGGTCTAGCGTAGACGCTCCATTGTAACATAGTGTAACCATCTTTTTGCAAATCTTTACGAAATTTTGCAGCCGTTCTTTTTTCGGCTTTAGTACCAACAGGTAAATCAAAAAAAACAATCAACCACATCCATCGAAACCCATATAGCATCATGAAACTCCAAATTCCGGTAATACAAGCATAGGGGGAGAAACCTCCCGACTTGCTCTGACCAGATTATCAGTCACTTGTTCACAGGCAGTCAGTAATGAGAGGGCTTGTCCTCCTATTAATACAGGCTGGTTTAAAATGGATACCAGACGTTGTCTGTCATTTACGCTTAAGTTCTCTTCCCATGGAAATTCCGTTGCCATTGAGACAACCCAGGCGTCTACCAGAGGGCGAAAGGGTTCTATAAGATCATCCGCCAAATTCCAACCATTTAACTGACTTTTATGATGTAAGCCGAGTGCAGGCATAAAACCATTTGCTGCCAATGATCGACCAATGGCCCCTCGAATCAGAGCGTAGCCGTAGTTAAGAGCAGCCGTTGTGCCTGTGCTGGCTTTTCTCCGAAAATCGTTTCCAAATAAAGCTTGCCAATATTCTTTAGCTGCGACAGCTTCTCGGTTATCCGTGTCTCCACTCAGAACCCGAGATGCAAAATGGTGCAGTAAAGTTGCAGATTCTTTATCACCTAAGGCGGCGATATGATTAGCCTGATTGGTTATTTTTGAAATGACGATTTGCTGCCAGCATCGTTTTTTGAAGGGTTCCGACCATGAGAGTTGTAGGCTCAATTGGCTAAGCTGGCGATGGTGTTGAACAAAGGAGGTTAATACACCATTGGGTAGATGTTTGTCATCGCATGTCATCAAGCCCACTCCCGAATCTGCCAGTGTACTCAAGAGTGCACCTGTCAAGGAAACTCGGGGAGATTCCAGTATTACCCAGGCAATATCTTCAATAGCAAGTTGACTTACGCCATCATCGTTTTCACAGCACAGTTGATTATGTCGTAAGGACAGCCTGGCTGGTTTTTGCACCATAACGGTTCGCCACACGAGATTTTTTCCTCCATTGAACAGAGGGACGTTGTGTTTCTAGGACTTTTGTCAGGTTTCCAAAGTAATCTACTTGAAATTTTTCAAAAGACTCTAAAGATGAAACACCAGGATGTGGAAGGTTATTTGTATCCTTGGCGTCATGAGGTTGGATGCCAATCTGTCCGAGAGCAATATCAGTTGTTTTGTAATAACCTTGAACAATTTCGCCATTTTGTTTAACACAACGGACATAATCGTTTGGAAAAAGAGAAAATTGAAAAGTGAAGCTGTCATCAATCAAAGGCCATTTTTCCTGAGGAACTTTTTGTTTACAGTATCCCAGAGGCATTTCCTTTACTCTAAAGTGCCATACAAATACAGGAACTAAGAAAAATTTCTTGTCTTTTTTAAAGACATCCACACGGACCTGGCTGCCATTGTCGACAAAACCTCTATTAACAAGGATTCTACCACTCATGGCTCGCTTACCCCAAATACTAATCTTACGGATAGGCATTTCACCTTTTGGAGTATTGATCTTAAAAGGTGCTTTAAAGGCTTTTTGAGGATCACCATCATTTGCATTTAACGCAGTTGTCAATGCTTCAAGCAACCATTTATTTCGTGTCTCATTATCGACCAAACTGCCTTCAATCTTTGGTGACCCGTCCTTTTTTAATTGTCCTCGTAAATTCTTTACACTGTCTTTGGTTAGATCGATCAATGTTATACGGTCAACAAAGCGTTTATCTCCATTCTGATCAATTCGAACCCGTTTGGGATTTGGGCCATTAATTTCACCGGTTACTTTCCGATTTGAAAGGCGACTGATAATCCAGGTTGGATCCTCATAAATTCTTGACAGAACGTCATCTCGAAATGACGGCCATGGATTAGGTGCAAAGACACGTTCTCCATTATTGGCTTGTATCCGTGCTTGATATTTATTAAATGCAGTAACCCGCTGCACCATGCTTTCGGTACATGCAGCTATCACCATAGCATCCAAAGCATGATGCCTTGGATTGTCTCTATTTTTTCTGGCAAACCCCCATACTCGTCTAAGATCGGCTGTAATTTTTCCATTGAGTGCCATTACACGTTTTTCATTCGGGGCTCCTGGTAATGCCAATGTACTTTGAATATGATTCAACACTTGGCGGGTAATCCAACGGGTGTCGTTTAAATGACGTTCTTTCCACTCGGCTTCACGCTCGTTAAAGGTTTGATTGGTGATTCGATCCCGCTTTTGCTTGGGTAAGTGGGCAATGCGCAAAATAAGCTTATCCCATTCCTCATCTGGTTTTTCCTGAAAATATTCCCATGGGGTATGGTCACCTTTTTTATTATTTTCATCCGAGAGTACCAACACCTTGTTGAAATAGCTGTTATCAAAGGATCGTCTCCGGGGCAAAATATGATCAATATGTACAGCTGTACCGTCTGTAAGTATTTCTTGTGGGATTAGATTTCCGCTATAGACACATCGACGGTCTTGTTCCATCCAAAGCCGGTAAACCATAGGATCAACATATAAACCGTCAAATTTACCGGCAATTTCTTCACGCTGTAGACGATTTCGTGCTTCGTTTTCTTTATTTTCAGCCTCCAATTTCTCTCTTTCCTTTTTGTTCTTAGAAATCTCGCGTGCCAATTCCACATGAATCCGATCGGGCATGCCAAATTTTGGATTACGAATAATTGCATTAATAACTTTTCGGGTTTGGGCCAAGGCCCGATTCACTATGGGGTTAGTGGTTTCTGGAAATGGCGGTAGCTTTTGGCTTTGCTGAAGAATTGTTTTGCCATAGGCCCTTAACACGGCTTCGTCATAACGTAAACCAAATTCAAGATAAGGAATTAAATTTTGAATGGCCTTAATTGAATGGCCCACTGTACCCTTAAAATCAGATATTTTACTAAGTTTATCAACCTGCTCAGAAGTCAACCCTAATAAGTCTTGCTGTACTTTCAGTTGACTTTCTATAGCTTCAATTGATTGTTCAACAGAGAGAATGGTTGCAATGGCGTCCCAAGTTTTTACCTGTTTTGCATCTATATCATCCCCTAAAATTTGTTTTAAACGATAATAGCCCGGAAGTGAAACCCAGATAGTTTTGTCTTCAATAGCTTTTACAGTTTCTTCCCATGTAAGATTTTCATTTTGTTCAACAACGTCTGATTTTATCGCTGCTTTCTTGCGTTGTTTTGATTTTGTTCCAACGGAGTAACGAATACCATTAAAATATTCTTCCGGTGACAATCCTAATGCTTTTCTTACGTGACTGTATTTTATTTCCTTCTGACTATGGGCAAGGTGATAAAGAATTTGACGTTCATCCTCATTCAAGTCACGGGAACCTTGACTATTGATAATTTTACAATTCTTTATTTTAGTCCAAAGGATAAATAATTCGGCGCTACGACTGTTCTTTACGGCTCGACGTTCTTCTTTCTCCAGAGAACACAAGCCAATCATGTCCGCTACAGATTGCAGAGGACGTTGACTGAAGGCATGGTCAGTATAAGCTTTTTCCAAATCTTCGGAAGCAAATTGAGAGCCAAGTTCACGTTGACGCTTAAAGATAAGAGTCACTTCTTCCTCCTGGAGCTGGCGCAAGATTGTATTGCCATAATCGCCGTTTGAATTTCGTACTTTTTCACCTTGTGCCACTTTTGTTTGGTGGAAAAAAGCACCTACTGATGATGCTTGTGCAGCTTCAATGCGTGATCGAAGACTTCCGGCATACTTCAACATTTTCCCGGTTTCATCCAGGTCGTTTTCTTTTTCTGTCCCTGTAAGAACTTCTCCCTTTTTATTGGACCGAAATCCTCTGTGTTTAGCGATGTGATATAAGACCTGGGCTAACTCTCTGGAAGATAATAGTTTTTCAAGAGCCTCTTTACGCAGTTGCCATGGATTTATTCCATCCGACAACTGATTCATGGCAACAATGTCATTATCTTTTAAGCTGGAGGGAAAGAAATCTAGATTATATTTTTCAAACAGTCTACGTATAGCCGTTAGGCGTCCGACTCTACGCCGAATGGTTCGGCGGGCGCCTCTAGCCAGCCGGTAAGGTTCTGCCAATGATTCGCCCTTTTCCCCTTCGGCTTTATCAAAGAGATGTACCCCATGACTGAGGATAACACCCTGTTGTAATTCATCATCTATGTCTATTAATGCAAATCCAATGGAATTAATACCAATATCAAGACCCAACACCCTACACACCATGATTAAGCCCTCTTGTCATAATCCATTTTTTGTGGAAACATTATACTGCTTCAATTGAAAATTTGAAGTTATAATTTTTCTTTATCCTTGTAGTACTTCGGGTTCGTAAGGGTGCTATGATAAAGAAATACTGAAAAGCTACTGTCCCTGCCACTTTGGTAGGGACATCTTGTATGTATTAGAGAGAATCTAATGAAATCTCCTCAACTAATCCCACCCCTGCATGGCCTCAATGGTCTCATCTTCGGTAGTTAGGCAGTAGGAGCGTGTTGTTGTGATATTACTGTGACCACAGGCAATCTGGAGCATGGGTAAAGGACGACCCTTGTTGGCATTAATAGTAACGAAGGCTCGGCGAAGGGCATGAGGCGTTACAATAACATCGGCAATTTCTCCCAATTTTTCCAATCGTGTTCGTACACCATAACGGGTCATTTTTTCGCCAAAACGATTGAGAAAAAGATATTCTTTAGCTTTATCTTCTGTTGGCCTGGCATTCAGGTGTTTTTGAATGGCCTCTTTAACTTTCTGAGTGAGCCCCACCCTTCGAGTTTTTCCCCATTTTGCCAACTGAACTTTCAAATAACCATGTTCCATATCAATATCAGAAATTTTAAGATTCGTCGCTTCACTGACTCGGAGACCAGTGGAACTGAGAAGGATAACAATCAATTCTTCTTGGGAATCTTCACATGCCTGTATTAATGCCTCGATACCATTTTCATGAACGGTGATTTTCTTAGGTGGTATATGACGGCGAGGAATAAAAGCTTTTGCTTGCTCTAAATAAGCAGCATCCATAACCTTTTCCTCTACTAGATAAGTGGCAAGTGAATGAATCCCCTGATACATCTTGTAACGCTTGGCGTATTGATTAACCGGAACATCCATAAGAGCCTTTTTGAGGGCTGATATCGATATTTCCCCATATTTCTCCAGATGCAGCCGAGCATACAAGGAATAAGCATCAATGGTGGTCTGGCTAAAGGGTCTTCCACCCATTAAGCCAAATTCCATGGCTTTTTTCCAATCCTCTAAGTAATCAATAGGGGCTCGAATAGCCTCTACCACGATACATCCTCTTGCTTTTTCAGCTCACATTACTCACTCGGAAGTGCTTATAAAGCAAGGTTTTTAGACAGCACATTCCCCGCGCGGAAGTGCTGAAAAGGCAGGTTTTAGCAAGAAATTGGGTCAAAAAAGAGGACTTCTGAGTTGGTCTCAAAAGCCCTCTGCAAGCCTGTTTTAATGGTGGGCGGTACTGGAATCGAACCAGTGACCCCTTCCGTGTGAAGGAAGTGCTCTACCGCTGAGCCAACCGCCCTTGAAATTGCCCACTGAACTCTCAGAATCAAACTACAAAGGGAACAGCCTTGCAACCCCAAAGCGTCTTTTATATATACAAAACACCTCAACAAAGCCCTTTTTTTAACCTCAACCGTTCCCTTTTTTAGCTTCATTGCTTACAGTGAGAATATGCCTGATAGTCAAGTCAACGTGTCGGAATTTTTTTATAGCGGGTCGGTCCTTCTGCTGCGATCGCTGGCCGGTGCAGGGCAAGGTTATTTGGAATGCTGCATTCAAAGAGTGCAGAGTGATCGCGTGCTGCTTAACTTGCCCGCCGAGAAAGTGCGGACGCATTTTAATGGCGCCGATACTGCGGAAATCATCTTGTCTAGCGCGACATCGCAATTGCACAGTATGCCGGTGCATCTTACCTATGGTGAAACCGATTGCTGGGTGACTATTTCTGAGGATATTGTACGGCACCTCATTCAGCTTCGCCGCCATTTGCGAATTGCCTGCCAGTTTCCGGTTAAAATTTACGATAGCGATAACGACCCGTCTCAGGCCTTGTCAGCACAAACCGTTAATTTTAGCGCTGGCGGCATGCAGTTTATCGCCAATCAACCGTTTAAACCGAATAAATTACTTTACGTCGTGTTTCAACCCGAAATAAATTCTACGGTGTATGAAATGGATGCAGAGGTAATTAGCTGCGCAGAGAATGCGGGTAAGGAAGCATATTCCAGTTTTAACTACCGTGTTTCGGTTCGATTCGTCAATATCAACCGGCAATTGGAAGATCGCCTAATCGGCCTGTGCTTTCGCATTGAACTGCAACAGAGAAGATACGGCCATTAATTAATGATTTTGGCTTCGTGAATTGCCACTTTCTTGAGTCGTAGGTTTTGAGGTTCGTGATTCATTATTTTCCCGAGTTGTGGTTTTTTGGTCTCGCGACTCATTAGTTTCCCGGGTTATGGGTTGTGATGTTTGTTGTCGGCTCTGTTGAACAATAATGGATCCTGTCTCTTGTTGGCCGGAATAAATTTGCGTTGTCCCTTCTCCAACCGTATTCGGGCGTGACGGCTTTATATTTGTCTGCTGCACATGGCTCCTCTCACTCCTGACAGTGATTCGTCTCTCTCCTCTTCTCATTCTCACTTTTGAATCAAGATAGGGGTGGTTGATACAGCCCAGCCATTTTAAGAGATTCTCATAATATTCCGTCAGGGTTTCATATTGGGTGTATTCTTTTCCCTGGTTTAATACATAAGACTCACCCACACTCAAGGTATGATCCCTGCACGTTTGAAATTCTTGTTGTTTTTCATTGGAGAAAGAGGCTTGTGTGGCAGGTGAAGATGGAGCAAGATCCAAACGTATGCCTTCGATCTTTTGAAAGGCTTGACAATGTGCCAGTATGGCCTGCTCCTCTGACGTAGGGACATATTCTGTGGCCCAATCTTGAGCCGCCTGACTACATGCCGTTATAACATCGTTTCTAAGTTCTACTGCCAATACACCTGTATCGTTGTTTCTATCCGCATCAGGCCCATACAAGGATTCCAACCTTGCAATGGGATCTTCCTGTTTTGAAGAAGTTGCTTGTGCGATGTTTAAAGCACAACTAAGAAGCAAACAAACTATTGGGATACAAAACAGCCCCGATTTTAAAAAAGGAGGTTGCACTAAAATGACTCCCTCTGCCGAATTGAATAAAACCTGTTTTAATTCTATCAAATATTGAAGCAACGCCCCTACTATGGTAAAAAATAGTTTGTCGGGAGAAAGGCATCTCAATGCGTAAACCTATACTGCCCCTTGTTTTGGCAAGCTTGCTGGCGACGGGATTATTCGCTTCTGCTTCAGATGAAAATGCTATTCAATGGCAACCATGGTCTAACGAGGCATTTACCCAAGCCAAAACAGAACACAAACTGGTTATGATGGATCTGGAAGCTGTTTGGTGCCATTGGTGCCATGTGATGGATGAAAAAACCTATCATGATCCCCGCGTGATTAAAGAACTGCAACGCCATTACATTGCCTTAAAAGTCGATCAGGATTCCCGGCCCGATTTGTCCAACCGGTATCAGGATTATGGCTGGCCCGCGACTATTTTCTTCGCTGCTGACGGTACGGAATTGGTCAAACGTTCCGGCTACATCGAACCGGACGACATGATCCGCCTGCTCGAAGCCATCGTAAAAGACCCTACCCCCGAAGCGGCTGACGCAGACAATCCCAATCAAATCAAGCAGTTTGCCGCGTCGCCTTATCTGGACGCCAAACTGAAAGATACGCTTTTAGGCTACTACCGGGATGATTACGACAAAAAATACGGCAGCTGGGGCACAGGCGGTCATAAGTTTTTGGATTGGGACAGTACCGAATATGCAATTTCCCGCGCCAAGACAGGCGATACCGAATCGGAGGCCATGGCGAAAAAAAGTTTAGACGGTGAAATGAATTTATTAGATCCGGTTTGGGGCGGGCTGTATCAGTACTCGACCGATGGCGACTGGGCTCATCCTCATTTTGAGCGCATTATGTCGGTCCAAACCGAAAATATGCGTGTGTATCTGGAAGCCTACGCCTTGTGGCATGATCCAGCCTACTTAAGCACCGCCGAATCTATTCACCACTTTCTGGATACGTTTCTCAAAGCCCCTGATGGCGGGTATTATACCAGCATGGATGCCGATTTAATCCAAGGGAAACGTCGCATTGATCAACACCAATACGCCCGGGAAAACGGCCAAGTAATCCATGCCTTTTGCGCCTTGTACGCCGTCACCGGCAATGCCGCAACTTTAAACGAGGCCGTGACAGCCGCAAATTGGGTCGTTCAAAACCGTTCTCTTCCCGGTGGCGGATTTAGCCATGACGTGCATGACGATAGCGGTCCCTATCCGGGGGACTCACTCTATATGGGCCGGGCTTTTCTCAGTTTGTATCGATCCACTGGAGACCGGCAATGGTTGACGGATGCGGAAATCGCCGCCCAATTTATCAATGCGCATTTCAAAACCGGTAATACCCAGCCTGGCTATGGTTCTTCTCGAGATGAAAACGCCATTATGGTGAGATTTGCCAATAACCTCTATCACCAAACCGGAAACCCGGTGTATCAAAATATGGCCAAGACTGCGATGCGATTTGTCGCCACACCCGGCATCGCAGATCTGCCGTTTTCAGCCACGACGTTGCTGGCTGACAGCGAGTTAAACCAGGACCCGACCCATATCACCATTGTTGGGCATAAAGACGATCCGCAGGCCCAGGCCCTTTATCTTGCGGCTTTGCAATATCCCATGGTGTACAAGCGGCTGGACTGGTGGGACAAGCGTGAAGGCCCCATGCCCAACCCCGACGTGCAATATCCGGAACTGGACAAATCCGCAGCATTTGTATGCACCAGTAATCGGTGCTCGCTGCCAACGTTTCAGCCCGAAGCCTTGACCGCTTTGGTGAATGAATTAACGGCAACTAAACCATGAGGATATTTATTTTATTTCTGACAACAGTCCTGATTGGCTTATTTTCAGTCTCTTTTGCCGACTCTTCCCATCCGGAATTTTACGTCGGGATTCAGCGGGTATCGCCGCAACAAATCCAGGCGCAGTTTCCCGACATTAAAAACAAACCGATTTTTCTCGAATTCAAATCCAAATATTGTCTGGCCTGTAAAAAAATGGACCCCAGCCTGGAAAAAATTCTCCCGCAATATCCCGGCATCGAAAAACGCGTATACGACATGATGAAAGACCGCCAAACCCACGCGGATGTTTTTAATCTGTTCAAACCCGCGGTGGTCCCAATTCAGGTTTATATCAATCCGCAGGGTGAAATTGTCAATGTCTATTATGATTACCATCCCGATAAAGAGATTATCGCCGCATTGGATTGTATAAAAAGCAACGCCCCTTGTCATTTACCCGTCAGTGCCAGCCAACACAAAAGCTGGGAGGAACAGCTCACCCTTGCACTCGATAAAAGCGGGAGCGCTGTCCCGTTAATCTTGTTATGTGCCTTCTTGGGCGGCATTATTACCTCTTTTTTCCCATGCTCTATTTCCATGTTGCCGGTAATGGTGGGTTATATGGGCGCGTATGCTGAAAACAACAAAAAAGACGTGTTTTTCCAGGCACTTGTTTTCATCTTGGGATTAGCCACCGTAATGACAATACTGGGGGTGGTATTAAGCCTATTAGGAAAAACTTTCGGCGAACAAAACAGCGGCATTTTCTACTATTTAGTGGGTGGATTAACTCTGGTAATGGGCCTGCAAATGCTGGGACTATTTCACATTCCCTTACCGAAAATTGTAAAAACATTGCCTGAGACCCATCAGGGACGGTTATTATCGTTCTATGTGTTGGGACTTGCTTTCGGCCTGGTCTCTTCGCCTTGCGGAACTCCGGTTCTGGCTGCCATTTTGGGCATCATCAGCCGACAAGGAAACATTGTGCTAGGCGGCCTCAGCCTGTTTCTCTATGCCGTGGGGCAAGGCTTGCTGATCATGATTGCCGGCTTATTTACAGGGTTTTTAAAGCATGTCGCCACCATTCGCACCTTAGGCAGCGGATTGATGAAAATCAGCGCCATTGTCCTCATCCTGACCGGCCTTATCTTTATTTTGCAAGGCGCCGGATTTTGGTCTAAATTTTTCAGTTAAATGACTTGAAAGGAAACGATGATGCTTAAAAAATTTCTACTCACCCTTAGTCTACTATCATTGCCCCTCTCTGCCTGGGCACAACAACTACCCAAAGAATTTTTAACCGTTAAAAATCCTCCCAAAATAACGCTGCTGGAATTTTCCGCACCGTGGTGCCTCAGCTGCCAAAAAATAAAACCCACGGTAGAAAAACTTGAAAAAGATCTGGGTACTAAACTCAAAGTGGTGTATCTAAACGTCGACAAGCCGGAGACCAAAAAATACCTGTCACTCTATAAAATTGATTCCGCCCCGACGTTTATTCTCTTTAACGCCAAAGGACAGCAAGTCAAACGTGTGGATGATGAACTTACCTCAGAGCAGTTTCAAAAGCTGATACAAACTGCGGTGAATCAGTAAGCTTTAAATGCATGTGTACCTGACATTGGGTATGACCCGTATTGCCCATGGGTTTTGCAATATGAAGAAATCCCATTTTTTCATATAGGGCAATCGCGGCAATCATCATGGGACCGGATTCCAGATACATTCCTTCGTAACCGGCTTTTTGGGCTTCATCTAAAATATGGGCCAGAAATCTTTTACCCCATCCCTTACCTCGTAAATAAGGCCTGAAATAGAGTTTTTGCAATTCACAGACAGCCTCTTCCGGCGTAGTCCCCCTTAATCCGGAAAATCCGCCTCCACCGACAACCGCGTCTTTTTCGTCATCCCATAAAACCCAATAACCGCTTGCCGGGGCTTGGTAATGCTCATACATCGCGTCTACTTCCGGGTCATTAGCCGCGCAGCCGGGGCCTTGAAATCCAAATTCAGCCAGAGAAGAGCGGATAATTTCCGCCAATGCGGCATTATCTTGAGCTTCAACAGGACGAATGATAATTGACATAGCGACATTTAAGCACAAGTTTGAGGGATAATAAAATCATTATGATTACCGAATCCGAATTTACGGCCCTCCTTCAAACCGCATTCCCCGATGCGGAAGTAGCCCTGCATGACAAAACCGGGATGAGCGATCATTTCGCACTGTGGATTTCCACCCGGGCCTTCGAGGGCAAAACCCTCATCCAGCGCAACCAGATGGTTTACCAGGCCCTAGACAATGCCATGAAAGACGGCAGAATCCATGCGGTCGAAATCAAAACGGATGTGCCGGTCTAATTCTCCAAAACTCATATTTTCGTATGATTTAATATTTCTCATCAAATAGGAGGTCCTATTTTGACGTGGATCCGCTATAATCGTGAAGGTGGTCTATAATGAGTGGAAAGAAGGACGTCTGTGGGCTTTTTTAACTTTAAACGCAAAACCGGCAACGATTTAGGCGTTGATTTGGGAACGGTCAACACACTGGTGTATAGTGTCAACAAGGGCATTGTGCTGAACGAGCCCTCTGTTGTGGCGATTGACCAAAGCAAAAATCCGGCAAAAATTCTGGAAGTGGGCCATGCCGCCCGCGATATGATTGGCCGTACCCCCGAGCACATCAAGGCCATCCGCCCGCTGCGAGAAGGCGTCATTGCCGAGTTCGAGTGGGCTGAGGCGATGCTCAAGCGCTTTATCTTAAAAGCAATGGATCAGCGGTTTCTTAGCATTCCACCCCGTATCGTCATCGGGATTCCCAGTGGCGTCACGGAAGTAGAGCGCCGGGCCGTGGGCGATGCCGCCTACAGCACGGGTGCCCGAATGGTTTATTTGGTAGATGAGCCGATGGCGGCTGCCATTGGCGCCGGTATGCCGGTAGACAAGCCCATTGGGTCGATGGTGATTGATATTGGCGGTGGCACCACCGAGATTGCGGTGCTCAGCTTAAATGGCATCGTCACCAGCAAAAGTGTTCGCATTGCCGGTGATAACCTCAACATGGACATCAAAAACTACCTGCGCCAGGCGCATAACTTGTCGATTGGCGATATCACCGCCGAAGACATCAAGTTTCGAATTGGCTCAGCCCTGGTCGGCGATGAAGAGGACGAGTTGGAAATTCGCGGCCTCAGCGTTCAATCCGGTCTGCCTCAAACCGTCCGGCTGACGTCAGCTGAAATTCGCGACTGCCTGCAAGGCACGCTGGCTCAGTTGATTCAAGGTGTAAAATCGGTTCTTGAAGCTACTCCGCCTGACTTGGCTTCGGACATTATGGATCACGGTATTATGCTGACCGGTGGTGGTGCACTTTTAGCCGGTCTGGACGAATATATTGCCCGAGAAGTAGATGTCCCCGTTCATATTGCCCCGGATCCACTGTCCTGTGTAGTCAAAGGCACCGAAAAAATCCTGACCGACAAAGCCTACGCCAAAATTCTGGATTACACCCAGTTTGATCCCCACGTTATCCTCTAATCTGGGCATTGTACTGGTTGAACCCCGAATTCCGCAAAACGTCGGCAACATCGGGCGGCTTTGTGCATGTACCGGTGCCCGGCTTATTTTAGTCGGCGATCTGGGGTTTACGTTTGACGAAAAACATCTGAAACGCTCCGGCATGGACTATCTGGAGTTTGTCACCCCTGAACGATTCCCCGATCTGCCGGACTTACTTGCGGAGTATCCCGATTGGGCGGTGTCTTTCTACAGCACCAAGGCCAAGCAGATCTATACTCAAACCCCGTTTCAGGAAAATCACTTCCTGGTCTTCGGCAGCGAAGATCGCGGGTTACCCGCGGCTATCATCGAAACCTACGCCAATCAATGTTTCCGAATCCCCATGCTCGAAAATCGCCGCAGTTTGAATCTGTCTACTTCCGTAGGAATTGTGCTGTATGAAGGCTTAAGACAGCTTGGACAGTGGTAGTGGGTGTTTAAGCTACACTGGTTTCCTTATCACTGGCATTCATAAACTTTTGCATCATTGTCGTTGCTTGGTTTAAGACTTTTTTCGCCTCATCTACTGAAATCTGCAAGGTATTTGCCGCTTCCTCAAGGGATATCCCCACCCTATAGGGACTCTCATCTTCTTCATTAAGAATATAACCGGTCGTTAGCCCTAAGAGCTGATACCCCATAAGATTTGTTTTTTGAAGTTTGGCCATACCCTCTGCAAGGGTATCTGCAAGATTGTCCATCTTTTCTGCTTCCAGTGATTCTCTGTCTATTGCAATCTGATAGGGCTCTTGAGTTTTGGGATCCGCATGAGGAATAAAGCCGTTCCTTCCAAATAATCCATATTTGGAAGATTTACCAAAAAGCTGCTCTAATAAGACTCTATCCTTCTTTTGCCATCTTCGAAAAGTCAAACCCAATTGTTGTCCTTGATTTCGAACTGTTTGGTACATAGAACGAAGTAATCCTGCTTCATGAGCAATAGTCCGGGCTAAAGCTAAGGCATTCAAAGGGCCTTCTTTACGTAACTCTTCCAGGTGATCTTTTAAATATTGTTTTGAGGCTATAGAGAATTCTCTTGCATTAGCTTCTTCGGGAGTTTGAAACCGAAGACCCATTTTTTTCCCTTGCTCTCGAACGGTTGAATTCATATTTGGTCTAGCAGGTAACATTGCAATTCTTGCAATAATTCGAGCTAAGGCAGTCGCATTAAGAGGACCTTTTTGGTTTAACTCTTTCTGATTTTTCTTTAGATATTGTATTGAAGCTCTAGAAAATTCTGTTTCAGAGGCTTCTTCAGACGTTTGAAACTTGAGCCCCAACTTATTTCCTTGCTTTTGGACTCTTCGATTCATCCTTTCTTTATAGGGTATTGCATTCTCCCTCACAATAATTTTAGCTAAAGCTGCTTTATTAAGAGGACCATCCTTATTTTGCTCCTTTAAACGAGCAAGGTTATCGTTTAAATATTTGCTGGAAGCTTTTGAAAATTCTGTTGCATTAACTTCTTTGAGAGTTTGAAACCTGAGACCCAAGTCTCTTCCTTGACTTCGAACAGTTAAATGCATATTTGGCCTATCAGGTAGCATTGCAATTCTTGCAATAATTCGAGCCAAGGCCATCGCATTAAGAGGACCCCCCTTATTTTGCTCCTTTAAACGAGCAAGGTTATCGTTTAAATATTTGCTGGAAGCTTTTGAAAAAGGCGAACTCCTACCTCGAAACGGTACACGATATTGATAGGATAAATAGGGGGTAATATTCATTCGATCAACCTATAACGACACTTTATTATCATATAAAATCCCGAGATCACTTTGAATTGCCTAATACCCATAACTTAACAAAAATTATTTAGAAAGATGTCGTAGCTGCCATGATTGACCGCCAGAGCGCTATTGTTATATAAAAAGGGTATTCAATAGAAGAGAGTGCCGCCCTGATGAGAGTCAGTTCACCCGGTATCAATACTTATGCAACTGCACCAGCATTTAGAGGCAGATTTTTGACTCCCGTACTACTGATAGGAAGCATGATAAGTGGCGGCTCTACAGCCTACTTTAACCATAAGCATTCCCAAGCGGAACTTAAAGTTGCGGGTGGTAAAGACTGCTTAACACTCTCCGAGACTCCTAAACAAAAAGACGCTTGTAACCGTTATATTGAAGAACATCAAAAAAATAGTGGGGATGCAAAAATCGGAAGAAGTATCGGCTTGGGTGCTGGGGGACTGCTATTGGCTATAGCAACAGGGGCTGGATTGGGAAAGAAACGTTCCACAACAAATCTAAAAACCAAATCCACACCTCGAGTAAAACCGAAAAACCGTCGACGTCTTTCACAACAAGGCTGATATAGAGCCTAAACCTTAAAGTACTAGCACAAAAAACCTTAAGATTGTTTTTATATTTATAAGAATGTGTGTTTCTCTTTTAGGTTACTGAAAAAGCCGGTTGTTTCAACCGTGCCGAGTTATGGGAGCAGCCGATATGCCACCTTATTCCAGACTTTTTTCACCCTCCGTCAGTCCTTACAGCTATTTGAATTCCGCCACACCCTCAGCGCCTTCAGGGTATTTATCCGGGTTTTCATTTCCGTCCCCCGCCAGCAATCCTTATTTTCTGACGGCTTCAGGCGGTGCCAACCCGTATGCCAGTTCTTCAATCAACGCAGACTTATTTGCAGCCGCTGGTATGGGTGTCAACGTGAATTTCCAGGCTTCACCCACAGGGGGCTTAGCGCCTTTTTTACTGGGAGCGCCTTATTACGGTTAAGTTAGATTCCAAATCCAGCAGATGACGTTTAATCGGTAATCCGCCGGAATAGCCGCCCAGGGATCCGTTAAAATTAATCACCCGGTGACATGGAATAATAATAGGGATCGGGTTTTTGCCGTTGGCTTGTCCCACTGCCCGAGAGGCCTTGGCATTTTTAATCTGCTGGGCCACCCATTGATAGGATCGGGTTTGGCCGTAAGGGATTTGTTGAAGCACTTGCCAAACGGCTTGCTGAAATAGCGTCCCCTCGGGCGCCAAGGGAATCCATAAAAAATCAGGTTGTGTGCCGGCGAAATATTCGCGCAGGGACTTCTCAACAGATTTTAAAAATAAACTGGTCTCTGCCTGGGTTTCAGCAGGCGCCACACCTAACTCAATCCCGGTTAAGGCATGATCTTCGTTGGATTCCAATTCAATCCACCCAATAGTTGGTTGATGGTATATATGTTTCATCTCATCCTCCCTATGCTATAGCGGCTTTTTATTCGGAATACCCGCCTGTCTGGGATATTGTACCGGGGTAGGCCCTACTTTTTCAATCACCACAATAACCCGATTTTCCAACGTCGGTTTAACCGCTCGAACCTTCCCCCCCAATAGTTTGATGGCGTTTTCAGCCGCTGGAAGTTCTGTCTCCATGGCGCTTTGCGTTTTCATGGCTAAAAACAGCCCACCGGGTTTCACAAAGGGCAGACAAAGTTCCGCCAAGATATTTAACGACGCCACCGCCCTGGCCGTCGCCACGTCAAATTGCCCGCGGTAACGCCGATCATGCGCCAGGGTTTCACTGCGCTCGGCAATTGCGGTGATATTGGTTAAGGCCAGGGCCTGAATGGCCTGCTCGATAAACCGCACTTTCTTCCCCACCGATTCCACAGCCACTATCTGTGAATCGGGCAATGCCACCGCCAGCGGCAACGCCGGGAATCCTGCCCCGGAACCTATATCTATAATCTTCATTCCCGAATTAAGCCAGGGCAATAATGTATGGGTGTCTACAATATGACGGGTCTCAAACTCTTCCGCAGACGTAATCCGAGTCAAGTTGGTGGTTTTGTTCGCCTCAATCAGCAGTGTGTAAAGGATGTCCAATGGCGGTTTCATCCTTGCATCATGACCGGAACAAAAAAACTCATCAATATAATTCTTAACATATTATAAACAATTCTACTTAATTTGTTTTTATATATACAAGAGTTAGTTAAAAGCGTAATGTTATCAGGAGAAAGTTAAAGTTATGGAGCCGTTACAATTAGCCAATACCGTATCCCCTTATGGTGGTTATAATTACTCTCACCAATCCGTAGAGACGCCTGAATCGGGCGGACAGTATTCTTACAACAACATAGGCTATAACAATGGTTATGCCACGATTACCGGTTCGTTTGATTCTTTTGAGCCCAGCGAACCCGGCGGCTTAGGCAATTTTGAAACCGTCAACAATGCCAAACAATTTGCCACGACCAATTTCCCTCAGGTTCTGCAAGTCTTAAATCAAAACGGCAATGTCCCGCTCCCTCCCATCACCTTAGGGCAAGACATCAATAACCCCCAGTTCGTCCAACCCTTCCCCAGCGAGCAATACAGCCTCTGGTCCAATTTTTTCCAATCTCCCTTGAGCAGTTCTCAAGTAACAACCCCCTTCGCCGGTTACACGGCATAACAAGCTTATCTTCTCTTCACTTCTCTCTCCAATGTGACTTGCCTCCACCCGGAGGCTTTTTTTTGGGCGCGTTCTTATCCCCTCTCCAGCTCCGCTGGGGAGGGTAGCAGCCCTTGGCGAACGGCAGTGAGCTTAGGGCTGCGGGTGGGGTTGTACCGGCAAAACTGATTCCTTAGTAAGATACAACTCAATGCTGGCCAAAACTCCTTCTAAATTAGACATCACTTCTTTTGCCTTGAAACGAAGGAAGTGAAATCCCATTGCTTCCAAGTTTTGCTGTCGTTCTCGATCTTTTAACATTTGTTCCGGAATTGAGTGAACCTCTCCATCAACTTCAATGATCAATTTTTTCTCAAAGCAATAAAAATCAACGACATAAGGACCAATCGGATGTTGTCTTCGAAACCCGGTATTGCATAAACGATTTTTTCGTAGACAAGACCAAAGCAAAACTTCCGGAGGAGTTTGATTGCGTCGTAATTGTCGAGCAAGTTCATAATTCATGGCAATGAGAATAGCATAATATTTGTTTCAGGCGCAGAACCCCACCCGCAGCCCTAAGCTCACTAGCGTTCGCCAAGGGCTGCTACCCTCCCCAGCGGAGCTGGAGAGGAGACGATTTGCGGAGGCTTTTTAGCCTAATTTAGCACAGCAGACTGCTGACGCACTAAGATAGAATCGGCGGTCATTTCTGGGGGTTTGGGGAGATTCATGATGTCCAAAATGGTTGGGGCAATGTTGCAGAGGGCGTAGGTTTTTTGGGTGTCGAGGCTCTCCGATTTGTCTTGAGGAATTAAAACCAAAGGCACCAAGGCCGTCGTGTGAGACGTTACCGGACTGCCATCCGGATTAGCCATCAGCTCAATGTTACCGTGATCAGCGGTTAACAAAATAGTCCAGCCCAATTCAATGGCCTTGCTTATACAGGTTTTTAATCCCACATCTACCGCTTCCACCGCTTTAACGGCAGCGTCCATTTTACCGGTATGACCCACCATATCCGGGTTTGCAAAGTTAGTAACGATGAATTGATATTGATTGGTTTCCAAGGCTTTGACAATAACATCTGTTAGCGCTGGCAAATTCATTTCAGGCTGCAAATCATAAGTAGCCACATGAGGCGAAGGCACCAACTGACGGTCTTCTCCAGGATAGGGCGTTTCTGCCCCGCCATTGAAAAAATAAGTGACATGGGCATATTTCTCGGTTTCTGCTGTATGAAACTGATGAATCCCATTCTCGCTTAATATCTGCGCCAGCCCATGAGTCAGTGCCTGCTTGGGATAGGCAATCGGAACATTGAGCGACTGGTCATACATCGTCATGCATGTAAACCGGCTGGAGCCATCGAAGTTCAGCGTTTTTTTCCGTTGAAATCCTTCAAAAGCCGGGTCAATAAACGCACGCGTCAGCTGTCTTGCCCTGTCCGGTCGAAAGTTAAAAAAGATAATGCTGTCGCCTTCGCTCATCCCTTCATAAGTCAAATCGCAGACGGCAGGAATCACGAACTCATCATCTACACCCTGGTTATAAGACATCTGTAAAGCGTTCTTGCTGAAAGGGAATCGCGGCCCTTCACCGGAGATCAACATATCGTAAGCTTTTTCAATTCTGTCCCAGCGGTTGTCTCTATCCATAGCGTAATATCGTCCGCTAAGACTTGCAATCTGCGGATAATCCAATTCTAAAAGCAACGCCTCGACGGTTTCCAAATATCCCAACGCGCTTTTTGGGGGTACATCTCGGCCATCCAGAAAAGCATGCACCCGTAAATTTTTAACCCCCAGATTATGGGCCATATGAATCAAGGCCAGCAGATGCTGGATACTGCTATGCACCCCACCGTCACTGACCAGCCCCATGAGATGCAAGGTCGAACCATGAGTCATGGCCTGAAGCAACACTTCGTTTTTGTAAAAGCTGCCATCTTCAATGGCTTTGTCGATGCGGGTTAATTCCTGATACACAATCCGCCCGGCGCCGATGTTCATGTGTCCGACTTCGGAATTGCCCATCTGCCCCTTGGGCAGCCCCACGGCTTCGCCCGACGGGTCAATCTTGACCCAGGGATAGGTTTTTAGCAGATTTTCGTAAAACGCAGGATGCGCCGCAGTGATGGCGTTCGCCTGAGGGTCGTCTCTTAGCCCCCAACCATCAAGTATCAGTAGCATAACTGGCTGATGTTTCATATAATTAGCCTAACATAAGTTGATAAGGAAAGAGAATGTGAGCGCTACAGCCTATTTTGAAGGAAAGTTTGTTCCTGAAGAGGAGGCCAAAATTAATATTAGAACCCATGCATTTTTGTATGGCTCATCTGTTTTTGAAGGGATTCGCGGGTACTGGAACGAAGAAACCCAGACGACTTACCTGTTTCGCGCCAAGGAACATTACGAACGCCTGCTGCAAAGCGCCAAGCTCTTGTTTTTGGAACATACCCTAACCATGGATAAGCTGTTGGAAATTTCGGTCCGGCTGGTGGAAGACAGCAACTTTAAAAAAGATTCGTATCTTCAACCCCGTATTTATAAATCCGGCTTTGTCGTCCCGCCTCGACTGGATAACGTGGAATCGGATTTTTGCTGCTTTACCGTCCCGCTGGGAGATTATTTGGACCTTTCCAAAGGGCTCAATGTCTGTGTCTCCAACTGGCGCCGGGTGTCGGATAACGCTATTCCGCCCCGCGGAAAAATTGGAGGCTCTTACGTCAATTCCGGTCTCGCCATGGCCGAAGCCCATATGAATGGCTTTGACGACAGCATTGTGCTGACCGAAGAAGGTAAAGTCTCTGAAGGCAGCAGCATGAACTTTTTTATGGTGAAAAACGGGGTCATCCTCACCAGTCGCACAACCGACTGTATTTTAGAAGGCATTACACGCACGTCGATCATAGAAATCGCCGCAAAAGAACTGGGCCTCACCGTGGAAGTAAGGGCCATTGACCGCACAGAACTTTATCTGGCCGATGAAGTGTTTTTTACAGGCACGGCAGCCCAAGTGGCCCCGGTTGCCAGCATTGATCACTACAAAATTGGTGCAGATGGCAAACCGGGTGAAATCACCATGAAACTGCAAGCGCTGTATCTGGATATCGCCAAGGGCAAAATTCCCCGATACAATCATTGGCTCACGCCAATTAAATCTCATGCTCGCATTAATTGAGGGAATGGCCGAAGGCATTGGCCAGGTGACAGCCAACCTCGGAGAATCATTCATTTATATCTGGGAGCGGCGCATTCATTCGGCGCATGTGGCTCAGCAAGTTGCCTCTATTGGATTTGATTCGTTGCCCATCGCCTTGATTATCAACCTGGTTTCAGGCTGTGTATTGGCGTTAAATGCGGCCGACAAATTTGCCATGACGGGCGCAACAGCCTATGTGGGTTCTTTAGTCGCCATGGCCACCGTACGGGAAATGGCACCGATATTTACCGCCTTGGGCGTGGGGGCGCGTGCGGGTACCGCCATTTCTGCTGAAATCGCCAATATGGGCGTCACCAATCAGCTGGATGCACTACAAGTGATGCGGGTCAGCCCGATTCGCTACCTAATGGTTCCCCGAGTCTTGGCCTGCATTATCTGCATGCCGATGATGACCCTCTTATCGGAAGCAGTAGGGATTTTAGGCGCCATGATCGTGACCCAGGCCGAGGCCCATATCCACTACGCCATGTTTCTGGATTCCGTCTGGCTGTCCCTAAAGTGGTACGACATCGAAATCAGCTTGATTAAAGCGGTGGTGTTTGGCATTATTCTGGCGGGCATTTCGGTCACAGTAGGTCTAAACACCAAGGGCGGTGCCCGTCAGGTCGGCTTAGCCACAACCCAGGCCACCGTCTGGACCGCCATCTGCGTTTTGATTGCCGATTTCCTGATGACCTGGATGTTCTTCGGCACCAGCTTTGTGAATTAAAAAAGATCGGCAATTACCCTTTTGTAGGGGCACATTGCATGCGCCCGTTATATTTTGCGAACTCACCAGAACGGGCGCATGCAATGCGCCCCTACGGAATCCTGTTAAAGCACCTTAAGTCGCTTTACGCCTGAACCTTGGCTGAAGCAGGCATCGAGCATGGGTTTGGCGTGTTTTTCCATACCAACCGGCATAAAGTGGAAGCCGCCTGCATGGGGGGCCATCTGGTGGACCAGATCCGCACAGAAGCGAATGGACTCCATGGGTGGATCGGCAGACTTATCCAGCTTGGCAATAAAAGCCTCCGGGATTTCCACCCCGGGAATTTTCTGGTTCATGAACCGGGCAAACTCTGCGGACTTGGGAGGAATAATCCCCACCATCAGCTTGGGAATAGGATAGCGATTTGTTTCACAGATTTCTTGAATCACCGCTTGAGTTTCGATCACGGTTTTCACATCATAAACCGGCTGGGTTTGGAAAAACTGGACTCCCAGGCCAAGTTTGTATTTCAGTCGGTGAATCTGGGCATCGCGAGACATTTTATGCGGATTTAACGCGGCCCCATAGCAAAACTGCGTGCCTCCCCGAATAAAATCCTTACCCACCGCGTCTTTCCCATGATTGAGGGATTTGACGAGTTCCAAAAGCCTTAAGGCATCCAAATGAGACACTTGCTTGGCCACTTCGGACTGATCCCCAATAGAAACCGGATCGCCCGTCAAAGCCAAAACCGTTTGAAGCCCCAGGGCCCAGCCACCCAACAAATCGGACTGGAGCGCCAGAATATTGCGATCGCGTCCGGTCAACTGCCACACGGTTTCGATGCCCAGCTCATCCTGAATAATTTTGGCAGTCGCCATCGAACTCATTTTTAAAATAGAGCGCTGGCAGTCAGGCACGTTAATAGCATCGACTTGATCAGCGATGGGTCGGATACAATCCAACATGCGGCTGACATCGCTGCCTTTGGGCGGAGAGATCTCCACCGTGATGGTGTGATTACCGGATGTCAGTTTTTTGGCAAATCGGGAGGTATTGATCATAATACCCCTAGTTTACCCAAAAAAAAGCCTGTACCGCCATTCCGAGGAGGGTACCGGCCAAATTAAGAGGGGGGATGTTAAGTTTTATTATAGAAAACTGGAGAAAGAGGGCAAGGTCTATCTTTTAACTGATGTGTAACTGAAATACGGCGTAGATACAAACGGCTTGAATTAAGGGCGCATGCAATGCGCCCCTACCACAAGGAAGATTATGGTAGGGGCGCATTGCATGCGCCCTAATTAATTTTCGCCGCCGGTGGGGAGGGCCATTTCTTCATGGCGGGCGGGTTCAAAGCTAAGGCTGATGCGGCGCTCTTCCGGGTTGAATTTGACAATGTAGGTCTCAATCTTGTCGCCAACATTGACCTGCTTGCCGGAAGCGTTTTGATGATCCGTAATATCACGGCTGGGAAGCAGAGCTTCCACACCGGGATAAACCTCTACAAAAGCGCCGAAATGCTTGATACGCGTAACCGTACCTTCCACTTTTTCGTTGAGGGCCAGGAATTTGACGACCTCAATCCAGGGATCGGGAAACTGGCTCTTAATACTGAGGCTGACACGTTGCTTGTCGTAATCGATGCCGATAACTTCAACCTTTACTTTTTCGCCAATCACCAAGATGTCGGACGGATGCTCCACCCAACGCCAGGACATTTGTGATAGAGGTAACAGGCCATCGACACCACCCAAATCGATGAAGGCGCCGAAATCGGTGAGACGAACGACTTCACCTTCCACCACATCGTTGACTTTCAGGTCGGCAAACAGCTCTTTACGCTGTTCGGCCATCTGTTCCGCCATGACCTTGCGGTGGGACAGAATAATATTATTGCGTTGTTGATCCAGGCTAAGAATTTTAAACGGAAGCGTTTGTCCAACCAACTCTTCCAAAGAGGCTTTAACCCGCAAGTGACTGGAGGGCACAAACCCACGCAGTCCCATGACATCTATCAGCAGGCCGCCTTTAACCACGGCAGAGACACTACAGTCAATCACCGTGTCGGTATCCATCAGTTTTTGCAGATCGTGCCAGCTTTGGGCTGTGTAAACTCGTCGATGCGACAGGGTGAGCTGTCCATCTTCATTTTCTTCGCGCAGAATAAAAAATTCGACAACTTTGCCTTCCTGTTGGAATTTTTCAACGGCATCGTTGCCACCCACTACTTCCTTGAAAGGAAGAAATGCAGCCGTTTTTGCACCGATATCAACCATTGCACCGGAGGTATCCAAGGTCACAATAGTGCCTTTGACAATATCACCCTTCTTGAAATTATAATCATATTTGGCTAGAAGCTGTTCGAATTCCTGTTTCAGTTTATCCGTTGAGCCTTCCAGATCTTGAGTTACTTGTACCTTTTTACCCGATGGGGACATACAGACTGTGGTTTCCTCCGTACCAGACAGAAATGGTTGGACTATATTAACATAGCCCAACCAAAGTATGTTATCAAATAGTACTTGGCTTATTCAACCATCTGCTGGAGGAGAAAAACCGAGCGCAGCTTTGAAATTGTTCTCTTTTCGGTTTGGCGAATACACTCTCGGGTCACGCCGTATTGTTCGCCTAATTGTTCCAGGGTCCATTTTTTACCGGTTTCGGGGTTGCCAATCATACCAAAGCGCTTTAATAGAATATCACGCTCGTTATTTTTCAGCACATCCAGCAAGGCAGAGTCTAACAATCCCTTACTTTGCATGTGAATCAACCGATCTTCGGCGGACGGCTCTTCAAACGGAATGACATCCGCCAGGGTCTGGGAATCGTCCTCACCGTTGTTGAGTTCAGACTCCAAACTAAACGGCTTTTGAGACATGCGAAGCAGTCGGCCCACTTTTTTCTCCGACATTTTTAGCAGTTGGGCCAATTCACTTTCGGAGGGGGTGCGGCCTTGCTGTTCTTTGATATCATCCAGGACTTTTCTCAGTTTGGTGACCGAATCAATCACATGACCTGGCAACCGGATCAATCTGTCATGTTCAGAAAACGCCTGAAGCACCGCCTGGCGAATCCACCAGGTGGCGTAGGTTGAAAATCGGTATCCCAGGCGCCAGTTGAATTTATCAACAGCACGAATCAACCCGACGTTACCTTCCTGAATTAAATCCAGAAAAGACAGACCCGGACGACCGGCATACCGTTTGGCAATATGAACCACCAGGCGCAGGTTAGCTGTAATCAGTTTTTGGCGCGCTTCTTTGTCTCCTTGTTCCATGCGTTTGCCCAGTTCCATTTCTTCCTGGGCTGTTAATAAAGGAGCTTTTTTGCTGAGGTTTTGCAGGTAACGGTCAGTCCAATCGCCGTCAAAACAGAGGTAAGACGCCGTTGTTTCCACCTCGGGCTCGAATTCAAAAGGATCGGTCATGGATTCTCCTCTCGTCATTATTTATAAAGTCGCAAGAGAATTTCCGCAGCTCTCAACACAGATGAAAGCGCGTCAATTAACACACAAGGGGGTGCTGGTGTAAGTTATTTAATTTTGAAAACGTGCGGGAGATTAGAACCTTTTATGTAAAAAAGGAGGTGGGGTAGTGATTATTATTAAACTCATACACTAAGGCACTTCTTCTGGGAAGCGCTGTTCTTCTCAAACACTTTTTGACTATATATTCACTATCGACGATGTCATCCCAAAAATCCAGATTATTAAACCCAAAATTTACAATTGTTTATATATTAATATGAATATTTTGACTTTGAAGCAATTCCAGCCCAAAATTTGTTTTTATTATTGTATATTTTGGAGAGTTATCAGAGTTATTAAAGATGGCAGTGAATCCCTTTAATACCACCGGAACAAACTCAAACATTTTGAGTTACACCAATTTGCTCAGTAATCTGCAATCCAATCCGCTCAGTGCAAAAAACCTGAGCAACGTCTTGCAATCCAATGAAATGAGTCCAACCCAGCTGGCACAAGACATTAATAGCGGGAACGTCAGCTTCCTTGATTTATCGAGCTTGTTTCAGACCGAAGAGGACACCTATACGGCAACCCAAATAGAACACCTTTCGTCAACACAATTTAAGACCTTGACCCAATATATGTCTCAAAACGGTATCCAAACCGGGGATTATGTCGACGGTCTGGAAGCCTATAATGCCGCACAGCTGGGAAATAACAAAACCTTTCAACAACTGGGAACCCTTGTCGCTGATAAAGGCGTGACTACCAACGAACTGGAAGAAGCCGCCCTGGACCCGGCTGCTTTGGCAGACTCCAGCAGCAGCTTGTATAAAGAACTTCAATCCCAGGGGGTGTTGAGCGTCTTTCAAAGCTTATTAAAAAATAATCCTACGGCGGTAGTACAACAAGCTTTAAACGTATTGGCCTCAGTGCAAAATAACAATTACAACAACTGGCAAATGCTATTTCAGGACATTGAGAACCCCGATGAGGATGAGAGTCAGTTGGATCAGGAAGATGACCAGCTAGATTCAGATGTACAGAATGGGGATGCTCAGTTAGCAGGTGGCCTAATTATGGTGCAGGATCCGGATAACCCCGATCCAAACGATGACGGCACTGGTGGAGCCCTTTTCGGAAACGTAAGTTATTATTCCGATTCCCTCGGCAGCAGTGGCGATAATGGCGGTGGTAGTTAGAGCTCCCTGCTTCTCAGTTTGTCGTAATCGATGGGGCGTTTTTCGACAAAGGCCTTCGTACCTTCAACCGTTTCATAGCTATTGGTATGGACACTGAGCCAATCCCTAGCATGATTCACCGTCATGCTCCACGACAGATCACGCCAAAAGTTGGTTTGCTGCTTGGTATAACGCATGCACTCGGGTAATTTGTTCAGAAGCTTTTGGGCCATCGCTTCCACAGCTTCATCCAACTGGTGTCGAGGCACCACCTGGTTAATCAGCCCCCATTCCAGAGCCTTTTGGGCAGGGATTTCTTCGCACAGCCATAAAATTTCTCGAGCCCGGCGATCGCCCACAATCAACGGAAGCCATTGCGTCGCCCCAGCCGCAGGAACACTGCCTCGGGCAGTACCCACCTGGCGAATATAAATGTCATCAGCCGCCACGGCCAAATCACATGCCATATTCAGTTCATTTCCACCCCCCACCACAATGCCATTGAGGCGGGCAATGGAAGGCTTACCAAGGGTCCTCAGCTTGTCATGAAGCTCAATAAACGCCCCCATCCACTTCCAGTAGTCATGGGGACGGTTTAGAAAGTAATCGTTCTGCTCTTTCAAATCCGCCCCGGTACAAAAGGCTTTGTCACCGGCGCCGGTCAAAATCAAAACACCCACAGTATCGTCAAATGACACGTCTTCCAATGCCTGAGTAATTTCCTTGAACGTCTGAAAATCAAAGGCGTTATAGATTTCCGGTCGATTGATCGTAATCTTGGCCCGGCCCTGATACTTCTCATACAAAATCCGTTCAAAACCAAAACTTTTAGGTTCTTGTCCTTGCAATTCTTGCTTTATCAGTGGCTGGGTCATCCGGAAATTCCTGCTGGTGTATCGACGACGTCGGCAAACATCATGTGCACCAAATCGCCTGCAAAACCCATGACGTCTTTTCCGGCGGCTCGTCCTTCGGGACTGGCCAAAGCCTGTTGCAATGCCTCTTGTGAGTCAAACGTCAACTCAGCCATCAGGTAAAACCCGGGCTGTCCCATGGGAGAGCCGGTAATCCGGCTGTAGCTGGATTTAATCAGCCCCGGCATTTTTTCGGCCAAAGGCACATGGATATTGAAATAATGATCGTCAAATGCCTTGGTATCTGCCGGTTTTTTGTAGAGCACGATTAATTTTGCCGTCATAAACTTTCCTCTAACCCTATTATATAAAAAGAAATAACACAAAGGCCAAGGCAGAGGAATTATTGGACGAGTACAGAATTGGCTTCTGCCGTAGGTGGAATGGTATTAGCATCGCCCCCATCTGCACCTTCCGTAAACAAGTCACCACTAGTCCCGTAGTAAAAATTCTTGTTATAAGGACCGGGAGACGTTGTAAGATGATTGACAGTAGCCGGAACCGCAATAGTGCCCCCAGCAAAATTTCCGGTCGGGTTAAAATTGGCAAAAAAGATATCGGTTCCTGCAACATGAGATTTTAATGATGGGGCAGTGTCTATACAAAGCAATAAATTATAATCACTATTGGCAGCATTAAAATTGCTGATGGGGTTATTCCCCCCATTGCTCAAACCAGAGACAACAATGCCGTTTGCAAATTGAATCCAGCCCGTAAAAGCTATTTTTGCCGGGTTATTAACAGCATCGTTACAGCCCCCTACACCGGCTTCTACACTTGCCGGAGGGGTAGGGTTGAGACCATTGGTGGTACCTGTGGCGACAAAGTTAATTATAGAAATAGTATTGTAATTCCCAACGATTTGGTCGTACAATTCCAGGCTGCCTGATGTGTCGCCATTGGCGGTACAACTGCCAGCTCCGCAAAGCTGGTCTTGCATTTTCATAGTATACCAAGCCTGTTCTAAGGTGGAGATTACGTCGCGCGCCTTTGCACTATTTTGCGCCGCGCCCGTCGCGTATAAAATTCTGGGAATGCTGGTTGCGGCAATCAATCCAAACACAGCCATGGACACCAACATATCTGACATCGAAAAGCCGGATCTTGCTTTGATCATCTCTGGTCGAATACTCATATCAATAAAGCTACTTTACTAAGATATCGACATAATTTTCAAAAAAAACACAGGAGTTATCAAACTCGACTCTCCTGAGTTGGATAATCTATTGGGATAGTGCGTTGTAAGCAGCTGTAACAGCTGTAATTCCGGCAGGAGGTGCTGTACCGGGTGCACCTGCAGCAAATAATAAGCCTGATGCTCCGTAGTAAAAGTTCTTATTGTTGGTATTGGGTACAGTGGTTAAACCTTGAGCTGTTTGGTTGCCAGCAAAATCCCCTGTTGGGTTAAAGTTGGCGAAAAACAGGTTGGTACCTGCAGTGTGAGTTTGCGATGCCGGGGAGGTATCAATACAGAGCAATAAATTAAAATCACTCGTTGAAGCAGCATTACCAACAGGTCCAAAATCGTTGATAGGGCTAGAACCAGCGGCAGTAGATAGGCCGGATACAAGAATACCGTTAGGAAACAGAAGGTAGCCTTGAAAAGTTGCCCCCGCTGGATTTGTAGCACTGTTACACCCACCTACTCCAGCTTCTACATTGGCTGGAGGTGTAGCACTATTTGGAGCTGCAGCCCCAGTAGTACCTGTAGCAAGAAAGTTGGGGCCAGCGGAATTACCCGGATTGCCGACGACTTGATCATAGAATTCTGTATTACCAGATGTGTCGCCATTGGCAGTACAGCCATTTGCCACACAGATCTGGTTTTGCATTTTAACACTATACCAGGCCTGCTCTAGGGTTGAGAGGGCATCTTTTACCTTGGCAATATTTTGTGCGGAGCCTGTTGCATTCAATATTCTGGGTATCGTAAACGCGGCAATAAGCCCAAGCAAGGCTAGAGAAATTAAAAGTTCGGCAAGCGTAAAACCGGCTCTTGTTTTAGTCATCTCTCTCCCTCTTTTTCTTGTTTACATTGTAAATCATGACTTGGGCTCCTCTATTATGAAATATCGACCTCTTTTAAAAAAAATAAAGAGGGATCCACTATAAAAATCTTAAGATTAAAGATGCACCAAACAAAAACGCCAAGGCTTTCAGCCTTGGCGTTTTCTTTAGTCAAGGAAATTATTGGGATAGTTCAGTGTCAGCCTCCATAGCAGTTGTCACGCCGGCAGCTGGTTGACCAGGTGCACCTACAGCAAATAACAAGCCTGAAGCTCCGTAGTAGAAGTTCTTGTTATTAACATTGGCTGTAGTGTTTAAACCTTGGGCGGCACCAGCGGCAAAGTCACCCGTTGGGTTAAAGTTGGCGAAAAACAGGTTGGTACCTGCAGTGTGAGTTTGCGCTGCCGGGGAGGTATCGATACAGAGTAATAAATTAAAGTCACTCGTGGAAGCAGCAGCACCAACAGGTCCAAAATCGTTGATAGGGGCGGAACCAGCAGCGGTGGATAGGCCGGATACAAGAACGCCGTTAGGAAACAGAAGGTAACCTTGAAAAGTTGCCCCCGCTGGATTTGTAGCACTGTTACACCCACCTACTCCAGCTTCTACACTAGCTGGAGGTGTAGCACTATTTGGAGCTGCAGCCCCAGTAGTACCTGTAGCAGTATAGTTAATCCCAGCAGTGTTATTGGGATTACCAACGATTTGATCATAGAGTTCATTTTTACCAGATGTGTCGCCATTGGCTGTACAAGTCGTCGCTGCACAAAGCTGGTTTTGCATTTTAACATTGTACCAAGCCTGCTCCATGGAAGAAACGATATCTTTCGTTTTGGCAATGTTTTGCGCACTACCGGTAGCGTTCAAAATCTTGGGAATGGTGAATGCGGCAATAATCCCTAACAGGGCCAATGCAATCAAAAGTTCTGCGAGAGTAAAACCAGATCTTCCTTTAATCATCTTCTCTTTTGCTCCTTTGTTTAGTAAACAGCGTAAACTATGTCCGACAGTAACCTATGGATGAGTATCGACACGCTCCTCAAAAAGAACAGGTCTATTTGTCTTTTATTGTAAAATAACTTTACAATTTTGGGGGGATTATGGCATCAGAATCCTTTAAATGGAGTAGCCACCCTCCTCACCCTGCCCTCTTCTCCTCTTGTGGAGAAGAGGGCAGGGTGAGGAAGCCGCCGTACTTTTGCCAGAGGTAATCAACGAAATACTGACTGTTGAGGGGCTCACCCGTGACGCGCTGAACAATTTCATCGGGGGTTTCCACCCGGCTTAGGCGATGGACTTGTTCATTGAGCCAGGTTTTCAGGGGTAACAACTCTCCCTGGGCAATCCCGGCTTCCAGATCAGGCAATTGCTTTTTTGCCGTGTTGAAGAATTGCACGGAATATAAATTCCCCAATGTATAGGTCGGAAAATATCCAAATGAGCCATGGGACCAGTGAACGTCCTGCAAACAACCCAACGCATCATCCGGGGGTGTAATGCCCAGATACTCCTGCATTTTTTTCGACCAAACCTCGGGTACATCTGCAACATTTAAATCGCCTTCGATTAAGGATTTTTCTATTTCATAGCGCAACATAATATGCAGGTTATACGTCACTTCATCCGCCTCGACGCGAATAAACGAGGGTTCCACACTGTTCAACGCCCGATAGAATTGATCGCAAGAAATATCTTTTAAAGACTCAAACATGGGTTGAAGTTTGGGATAAAAATGCTGCCAGAAGCCTTTACTTCGCCCAATCAGGTTTTCCCACAGGCGGGACTGGGATTCGTGAATCCCCAGCGAGGCACCTCCATCTAAAAACGTGCGGCTCAAGGCCGGATCGACCCCTTGCTCGTACAACCCGTGACCTCCCTCATGAATAGAAGAAAACAACGCCGAGACAATATCCTGTTTAAACACACGCGTCGTCAGACGAACGTCCCCTGGTCCCATCCCCATCGTAAAGGGGTGAGCAGCCTTGTCCTGACGGCCTCGCTTAAAATCAAACCCCATGGATTCCAGAACCATCAGGGTAAATTCCCATTGTTTGTCTTCGGGATATTCGCCTTGCCTTAAAAATCCGGCATCCGGCTTGGTGTTGGATTCCCGAATGGCTTTCACCAACGGCACCAGATCTTTTTTCAAACGGCTAAAAAGCGTGTCCACTTGCTGAACCGTCAGCTTAGGCTCGTAGAGATCCAGCAACGCATCGTAAGGAGACTGATCGTAGCCAATGGCTTCCGCCATTTGGCGATTCAAGTCGATGATCTCTTTGAGAATCGGGGCAAACAAATCAAATTGTTTCTGCCTGCGGGCATTTACCCAAATGGGGTGGGCTTTTGCCGTGACTTCGCTCATGGCTTGAACCAGGGTAACCGGAATTTTAATGTCGCGTTCGTAGTCTTTTGCAGTTTCACGAACCAATGCCTGGTCTATACGACTTAATGGCGGGCCTTCTAAGCTTTTAAGCAAAGTTCCCATCTTCTCTGAAGTCATCATCTGGTGAGACAGCTTGGCCAAGGTCGCCATCTGGTTGGCACGGGTTTCCGCTCCCCCCTGCGGCATATAGGTTTCCAAATCCCACCCCAGCAACCCCTGCACCGATCGCAAATCCTGAATCTCTTGCACCAATTGTTTAAATTCTGTAAACGTATCCATATGGCCTCCTACTACTTTTGATGATATTTGTCATTCCCGCCTTCGCGGGAATGACAAGTTTGTTACTTTATTTTTGATTGATTCAGTTTTCGAGTTTGCCCAGCCCAGTTGGCAGTGACTTGTTTGGCTTGGATTACACGCGATGTAACCGGTGGATGCTGAAGTTTTTGTTGAGCCGTTATAAATTGTTGCAACACCTGGGCAAGCCATTGATTAATAGAGGCATACCGCTGATCAAAAACCGAGGCGGAAGATTGAACCCGCTGACGTAAGGCCTTTAACTGGGCTGTTCTACCGGTTGCCTGCCGGTGAAGCTCCTGGACATGGTGCTCGCTGACGCATTGACCTAAAAATCCATAGAGATCCGTCACGGTCATGGCCAAATCGCGACTGGTTTGCAGAGAAGTCTCCCGAAACCGTTCCGGGGTGCTCATGACTTCAAATTGATGCAGCGGTATATAAAAGGTATTCATGCTATCTACCGCTTTCGTCAGCGTGTTATGAAACTGTCGGCTTTGGGCCTGGATAAAAGCATCCCTTTGAAGCATCAAATGACCGCTATCCACCAATGCCCGATTGGCTTCCTGAAGCATTTGGGGATAAGCGCTAAAACTGGACACATCTCCTAACGCATCACTGATATTATCCATCGTGCTTTCCAGGGCTTGGGCCATCACCTTTTGGGTTTTAAACACATCTTTCAATCGAATCGGCTCTTCTATCACTTTATCCGCCTTAATAGCGGCACCTGGTGCAGGAGGTAAAACCTCCAAGGTTTTAGCGCCCGCCAACCCGTTAAATTCGACTGTGTATTCTGCACCTCGAGGCAGAGAAGGGGTGTGGGTATAGGTTTCAAATTGCACCATCACATGATCTTTGGTTGGAACAACCTCAGTGACATAGCCAATATCACTGCCCATCAGGTTGACGGGAGATCCGACCTGGAGCTGGCTGATATCCTCAAACGGCACCCAAACCAATTGTTTGCCAGCTTGTCTGTACCAAAAGATAAGACCCAGTAGGGTCAAAATGACAGCCCATAGCCATAGCTCTGATACAATACCAATCACCTGCTCTGATTTGCTGAGTTGTTTAACGGAAGTCGCCATGACTATAGATAATACCACGCAGACATCCTTGCCATGGGGCCTCGGCCTGGTGTTCAAGCATTTTGTATTGGCCTTTGTATTGGTGCCATGGGGCGGTCTTTGGATGATGCAGTGGATTTACCTCCCGGTTTCCATGCCACTTTTGGCGTATGCCTTATCCGTTGCCACATGGACCGGTATTTTTGTATACCTGCTGCTTCGCTATAAAACACCCGCAAAAATAGCGCTGGGTTTGACCTTTAATATAAAAAAAATTCTGTTGGGCGGGTTGGTGTCTACAGTGGGAATTCTTGCGATGGGCTTTGCCCTGGGCTGGCTGGCACCGAATGAAAACCCTCTGCAGGATTTCTCTCCCGGCGATTTAAAATGGCTCGGCTGGCTTTCATTGGCGATTGCCCCCGTAGTTGAAGAAACCGTTTTCCGCGGTTATCTGCAAGGGACGCTTCTGTCGTTATACCCCACCCGCAGCCCTAAGCTCACTCCGTTCACTAAGGGCTGCTCCCTCCCCAGCGGAGCTGGAGAGGGGTCCTCACCCTTACCCTCTCCAGCTCCGCTGGGGAGGGAGTGGCTACCTTCTATTTTAATCACCGCATTGGTATTTACTGCCTTGCATGGCATTTATTACACCCATTGGATTGCGCTACTCTATGTTTTTGGCGTAAGCATACTGTTAAGCCTGGTGAGAAACAAAACCCAATCCATTTGGCCCGGCATCTTAGGTCATTTCATCAATAACCTCTTAGCCCTTTTGACTTAGCGTTTTTAATTCTATAAAATCTTTTCTGCCGTTTAAAATATCTTTGATATTTTGCAAGGTCCCTTCAGCAAAAAGCTCAATAGAGTATCCCCATTCTTTAAATTTCTTTACAGCATCAGTTTCATTAGTAACATCTCTTAGGTATAGTTGGATCAAAAAAGAAAAAATGAAATTTTTGATCCCGTGATAAACCATTCATCTTATGTCTTGGAACTTCAAAAGTATCAAGCTTTTGATCAGGTTTTACAGTTACTCTAATAATGCCAGAAAATGTTAATGGGCGATTGAAGCAGATATTTTGTATATTCATATCACACATCCTCCTTTTAATTTCATATTTAATGTAGTAAACAAATGGGGCAAAATTAGGTCGGGATAATAGAGCTCCCCTAAATAACGGGTCCACCGAATTTGGAACATCCCCTATAATAGAACGAGCAACAAATTTTTCTTGGATGGAGAAAGCACTTGGACGAAACGGCGTCTATTTCGGTTTATCTGGTGGAAGATCATCAAATGACCCTGGTGGGTCTTAAGATGCTGCTGGAAAAAGAAACCGGCATCGAAGTCATCGGCGAAGCCACCGACGGTTTGACGGCAACGAAAGAAATTCGTCACCTGAAACCGGATGTGGTACTGATGGATATCGGTCTGCCTGAAATGGACGGCATTGAAGCCACTCAAGTCTTGAAAGAACAGCCCCCGGTTCCCAAAGTGATCATGCTGACTTCCAAGGACAACGAACAAGATGTATTTGCTGCACTGGCCGCCGGTGCCGATGCCTATTGTATGAAAGGCATTCCTATCGAGTCCCTTGCAACTGCGATTCGTGCGGTGTTTGAAGGAACAGCCTGGCTGGATCCGGCCATTGCCCGGATTGTGCTGGGGCGTTTCAAGGGGATTTTACCCAATGCCTCGATGGTCATGTCTAACCCCAACAAGGCACTCGATTCTCCTCTTACCGAGCGTGAAATGGAAGTGCTGTCACTGATTGTAGAAGGCTTGTCTAACCCGCAGATCGCGGAGCGTTTGTTCATCACCAAGGCAACCGCAAAAGCCCATGTCCACAGTATTTTACAAAAACTGTGCGTGGATGACAGAACCCAAGCAGCGGTGCTGGCAATGCGACAAGGCTATGTACAAAGCGTATAAAGTTGATTTTTAGGCAAGTTTGGCAAACAATAAGTAGCCCAGAAAGAGAAAAAAGAGAAAAGAATGGCTAAAACATATGCACTGACAGGCAATCAAATCGTGGCAAGGGCGGCATTAGATGCCGGATGCCGTTTTTATGCCGGATATCCCATTTCTCCCTCCTCGGAAATTGCGGCGGAAATGTCCAAGGCGTTGCCCAAAGTTGGCGGCGCGTTTATCCAGATGGAAGATGAAATCGCCAGTATGGCAGCGATTATCGGTGGATCTTTAACCGGCAAGAAAAGCATGACCGCAACCAGTGGCCCCGGCTTCTCTTTGAAACAAGAGAATCTGGGATTTGCCTGTATGACCGAAGTCCCCTGCGTCATTGTCAATGTGATGCGAAGCGGCCCCTCAACCGGCATGCCAACGTTTCCCGCCCAGGGCGATCTGATGCAGGCCCGATGGGGAACCCATGGGGATCACCCGATTATTGTGCTGATTCCTGCGTTTCATCATGAAATTTACGAGGAAACCATTCGCGCATTTAACCTGTCGGAAAAATATCGCCAACCTGTTATTCTGCTGACCGACGAGCTGATGGCCCAAATGAGCGGACGGGTTGAAATTCCGGATGTGTCCGAGCTCACGATTATAGATCGCGCAAAGCCGGGTTCAGACAAGGCAAATTACAAACCTTACAGCAACGATGAACTGGTTTCACCCTTGGCACCGTTTTTTACGGGCTATCATTTTCACGTCACCGGCTTGACGCATGACGAATACGGTTTCCCCACGGAAAATACCACCACCGCTGAAAAAATGATGAGCCGGTTACAGCATAAAATCGAAGACAATTTAGAAGATATCTTGAAATGGGTTACCTATAAAACCGAAGACGCCGATATTCTAGTGGTTTCCGTTGGGTCCGCCGGGCGTTCCGCGCAGCAGGCCATCAATGAAGCCCGAGAAACCCACGGTTTGAAAGTAGGACTGTTTCGTCCCTTGACGCTGTGGCCCTTTCCCGAGGAAGCCCTTCGCCAGGCTGCGGCCGGTAAAAAACGTATTCTGGTTGCAGAAATGAACGAAGGACAACTCTGCCTGGAAGTCGAACGCGTGCTACACCGTTCGGTTGAAAAGGCATTGCGTCCCAACGGCTTACTGATTACCCCACAGGAAATTCTTTCAAAATTGCTGGAAAACGAATTAGCAAAGGTATCTTAACGATGAGTAAACTGGCTGAAGTTGATTATAACGAATATCTGAGAGTCGATCGTCTTCCCACCACATGGTGCGCAGGCTGCGGTGACGGGGCCATTATGAAGGTGCTGATTCGCGCCATGGATGAACTGCAAATCGACCGCGACAATACGGCGATTATCTCGGGTATTGGCTGTTCAGGCCGGTTTTCCGGGTATCTTGATTTTAATACCTTACATGTCACCCATGGGCGGACGCTTCCGTTTGCCACCGGCATGAAAATGGCTCACCCCGACGGCAAGATTATCGTGGTTTCCGGCGACGGAGATTCACTGGCCATTGGCGGCAACCACTTTATCCATGCCTGCCGCCGTAATATCGATATCTGCCTGATTATCATCAATAACTATACCTATGGCCTCACTGGTGGCCAGGTTTCGCCGTCTTCCCCTATGGGCAGCAGCTCACCGACCGCCCCATACGGCAGTATCGACCCGACATTCGATGCCTGCGAACTAGCCAAGTCTGCGGGCGCTTCGTTTGTATCCAGAACAGTGGTTGCCAGTCCCTTACATATGGACAAAATGATGAAGGCGGCATTGCAACACAAAGGCTTTGCGCTGGTAGAGGTCATGTCCAACTGCCATATCAACTGGGGCCGTAAAAACGAATATGCGGCCGCCGCCGATCTCATCAAGCATTTGAAAGATCAGTCTACGTTCAGTGCGGAAGAAGCGGCGCAAGACGGCAAGCACTTGTTGGGCATACTGCAAAACAAGCCGGAGATGACCGAGTATTCTTCTCGATATCAAGAACTGGTTGCGGGAGCATCAAAGAAATGAGCAAAAATCGTTTAGAAGCCCGGTTTTGCGGCGTCGGTGGACAAGGGATTGTATTGGGATCCACCATTCTGGCGGATGCCGCCATTTTCTACGAAAACAAGTATGCCGTGCAAAGCCCGACTTATGGCTCTCAAGTGCGTGGCGGCCCCACAAAAGTGGATTTGCTGGTAGACACCGAAGAAATTCTCTACCCCAAAGCCACGAACATCAATTTTTTTCTGGCGATCGCCCAATCTTCGTTTAACAAGTATTTCACC
>Ga0206873_1046_pt1 | contig 39239 bp, 45 predicted proteins | sample Alteio_BWOrgCont_11_FD_152631 | JGI IMG/M metagenome (GOLD analysis project Ga0206873, IMG submission 152631) | Enriched cells from forest soil in Barre Woods Harvard Forest LTER site, Petersham, Massachusetts, United States -... | ecosystem: Environmental > Terrestrial > Soil > Temperate forest >...
CCACGAGGTCATTCGGTTGCGCGACCAGGTTCTTAGCGTCGTGCGACTGGACCGGCTCATCGCCTGCTCAGCCGTTTCGCAAAAGACGCGGCATTTCGTGGTGACGATCGGCGCGGGCACCCACCGGTTTGGGCTGATCGTGGACAGCCTGGTTGGCGAGGAAGAACTCGTCATCAAAGCGTTCGAGGACCGCCTGGTCGCTTCCGAACTGGTGAGTGGCGCGTCCATCCTGGGCGATGGAACCGTGGTCCTGATTCTGAACGTGCCTGCAGTGGTTTCGCACTTGACGCAAAAGCGTCTCCTCGAGGTAGCCGTATGAAGAGGAGTCCAGTCCGGGTGCTGGTGGTTGACGATTCCGCGTTGATGCGGAAATTGATTCCCCAATTATTGCAGGGCGATCCCTCGATCGAAGTGGTGGGGACCGCCATGGATGGGATTCTGGGGCTCAAGAAGATTGAAGAGCTGCGCCCCGATGTCGTGACACTCGACTTGGAAATGCCGCGGATGGACGGCCTCGACATGTTGCGCGAGATCGTCCGGAAATACTCTATTCCGGTAATCGTCGTTAGCAGTCACACTTCCAAGGGTGCGTATTCCGCCTTGAACGCGCTCAGCCAGGGCGCTTTTGATTTCGTCGCTAAGCCGACGGATTCTCCGAAGGGCGGGCTGGAACAAATCGCAAGAGAGCTCGCTGTCAAAATCAAAGTGGCGGCGATCTCCGGCCCGCCTAAACTGACGTTCCATCCGCCCCCCAGCAGCCCGCTCGCGCCGAAGCCGCATCCCACCAAGGACCGGCCCACGCGCATAGTGGCCATCGGTGTCTCGACCGGCGGGCCGAACGCCCTCGATTTTCTTTGCTCGCAGCTTCCGGCGGCTTTCGCAGGATGTCTGCTCATCGTTCAACACATGCCTGAAGGATTTACCGGAATGTTCGCGCGGCGGTTGAACGATACGTCCCCGATTCACGTTTCAGAGGCGCTGTCCGGAGATATTCTCGGCCCCGGCCGGGCTTTCATATGTCCCGGCAACCGCCATATGAAAATTCGGCGAACTCCGCAGGGAGACATGATTGTGCTCGTGGATCAGGCGCCGGTGAACGGCCACCGGCCATCGGTGGACGTGCTTTTCCGCTCCGTCGCAAAGGAACTCGGCAAGGAAAGCGCGGCGGTGATCATGACCGGGATGGGCGACGATGGCGCCGACGCGATGAAGGCTGTGCAAGCGGAAGGCGGAGTGACCATCGCACAAAGCTTGGATACCTGCGTTGTGGACAGCATGCCCCGTGCGGCGATCGAAGCCGGCTACGCGGCCCGCGTCGTGCCGCTCGAGGCTCTTCCCAGTGTTTTACAAGTTTTATGTCAGGACGACAGTTCCAACCCGCGCGCCCCTGCGACAGAACTCGAGACGACTCGCGGAGGACGGCGATGAAAAAGTTCGTGAGAGGAGAAAGTCATCATGGAGTTTAAGCCTCTAACCTGTGGAGACCAACCGAAGATCCGCTTTCTGGTGGTCGACGATTCGGTTTTCGCGCGCAAGAATATTTGCAAAATGGTGGAAGCCTTCGGGGGAGAAATCGCCGGGGAAGCGGGTGACGGCATCGCGGCCATCGCCAAGTACAACGACACGCACCCGGACATTGTGTTGATGGACATCACCATGCCGAAAATGGAGGGTATCGAGGCGGTGGAACACATCGTCCACGATCACCCGAAAGCGTGTATCGTCATGGTTTCCTCCGTGGGATATCAGGACAACATTCTTTCCGCGCTGCAGAAGGGCGCTCGCCACTTTGTCCAGAAGCCCGTCAAACCGGAAGCGTTTTACGAAATCATTCGCTACGTGCTTAGCGAAAATGCCGAGCCGGCGCCCACTACGGCGGGAGGGGCTCAATCATGAACATGGAGATCATCCAGCCGTTCATCAATTCGTTGGACGCCGTCATCTCCGAAATCATGCGGTGCAACGCGCGAATTGCTGACGTCACCATGGAAGAGGGGAGCTACCAGCGGACCGGAGTCGCGGCTCTGGTCATGCTCAGTGGAGATATCGAGGGACGCATCATTCTGGACATGGACGCGGCTGCCGCCAGCCAGGCGGCATCGGATCTTTCCGAGATCACCGGCGCCCCCTCGGAAGAAACTACGCGCGAAATCATCTGTGAACTGACCAACATGGTGATTGGCAATTCCGTGACGCAATTGAATGACCGCGGATTCAAATTTAGAGTGCATCCTCCTGAACTGTTTATCATCGATGTGGGGCCTCGGGGAACTCTGGACAGCGAGACCGTCTTGCTGCGGTTTGAGTTGCCTAAAGGCGCCGTGTACCTGAACATCGCGGTTCACGAACATTCGGATGCAATGGTGGAGTCGCCAGTCTAGATTTTATTCCTCATTGAACGGAAAAATTCCCCGCGCGTCGCGCAGAGTTTTACCCCGCATTGCGTTTTTCCTTCCGTCACGGCACGAATTTCTCACAGGCGCTTGAATTTTAACTCTCGTAAACTTTTTGACTCTTGATTGAACGTGTTGTCATGCTGGGAACGCACCGGTAGGACAGGCTTCAGCTTGTCGGGTTTTCGTATGCAATCCCATCAAAAGGCGACAGGCTGAAGCCTGTCCTACCATGAAAAGCGCTTGGCTCCGGCAATTGGAGTCGCTATGCTGGCGGCTATGAAAATCGCGTTCATCGGACTCGGAAGAATGGGTATGGGCATGGCGCGTAACCTGCTCCGCGCGGGCCACACTTTAGCGGTTTACAATCGCAGCCGCGAAAAGGCGGAGTCGCTTGTTGCCAACGGCGCGCATGTGGCGAGTTCCCCTGCGGATGCTTGCAGGGATGCGGAAGCCGTCATGACCATGGTCGCGGACGATCGCGCGGTCGAAGAAATTGTCTTCGGAAGCAACGGCATCGCTTCGGCGATGGAACATAATTGCGTTCACGTTTCGCACAGCACGATCAGCGCGGCGCTGGCCCGCAGATTAACCGCCGAACATGCGCAGCGGAAGCAGGGTTATCTCAGTGTCCCAGTGTTTGGGCGGCCTGAACACGCGGAAAGCAAAAATTTGGTGGTGGTTGCCGCGGGGCCGAGTGAACTGGTGGATCGCTGCCGCCCGCTTTTCGACGCCATCGGCCGCCAGACCTTCGTAATCGGGGCCGAGCCGTGGCAGGCGAATGTCGCGAAGGTGTGCGGCAATTTCATGGTCATCAGCATGATTGAGTCGCTTGGAGAAGCTTACGCGACGCTACGGAAAGCGGGCGTGGCTCCCGAAGCGTTTCTAGAGATCATCAACTCTTTGATGGCCTCACCGATCCTTGCACTATACGGGCGGATCATCGCGCAGGAGCAATTCGAGCCGGCGGGATTTGCTTTGAAACTGGGGTTGAAAGACGTCCGCCTGGTCCTCGCGGCCGCCGAGGAATGCGCCGCGCCGATGCCGCTGGCTAGTCTGGTGCATGATCATCTGCTTTCCGCGCTTGCGCAAGGCCAGGGAGAAATGGACTGGTCGAGCATGACGCAAGTGATTGCGCGCAACGCCGGACTAATGTCGAAATCGTAAGAAGTTTTTCGTGGCGCCGGCGTCTCGCCGGCGTTTTTGTGCTGCTTCTAGATTGGAAAAATCGCCGGCGGGACGCCGGCGCCACAAATGCTTTCCAAAACTGCCGCATGGATAGCGACAAGGAGAATCAATTATGTCACTCGTGGATTTCGTCCCCACTCCCAAGTTTGAGGAATACAAAGAGCGCTTCAAACAGCATTACAAACTGGAACGCCGCAAGGACGGCGTCATTCTCGCGCAAGCGCACACCGCGGGGGGACCCATTCAGTTGAGTGTCGAAAATCATCGTTCCGTCGGCCAGCTTTTCAAGACCATCGGAGCGGACCCCGAAAACGAGGTGATGATTTTCACAGGATCGGGCGAAGATTTCATGATGGATGCGGATCCCGAAGGCTTCGAACTGGAGCAAGAGGACCTGCAACATTGGGCGTACGAATATGCATATAAGGACGGCCGAATCAACGTCAGCTCACTCGTGAACGATCTGGAAATTCCAACCATCGGTGTGCTGAATGGCCCGGGATTTCATACCGAAATTTGCCTGATGTGCGACATCACTATCTGCGCCGAGGACGCAATCGTCTTCGATCTCCACTATGACATCGGCTCGGTTCCCGGGGACGGTATTCACAGTTGCTTCATGGAATTGCTGGGCGTCAAACGCGGCGCCTATGCGTTGCTCACGGGCCAGGCGATTGACGCGCAAAAAGCTCTCGAATATGGATTGGTGAACGAAATCGTGCCGCGGGAAAAACTATTGGATCGCGCCTGGAAGATTGCCGACCACATCATGACGCAGCCTCGCATCACGCGCCGCCTCACCACGCAGATCGTGCGGCGTCCCTGGAAAAAACGAATTACGGACGACTTGGACGGCGGTTTTGGGATCCAGATGTTCGCGCATCTGGCAAAGAAGAAATCCATCCACAGCAGGAACCATATCGCTTCGTCGGTCGCCTACGTGAAAGAAGGAAAGGAAAACAACATCAAATAGCTCTTTTCGTAGCGCCGGCGTCTCGCCGGCGTTCTTGCACCGTGAGGACAACAGAAGAACCGCCGGCGAGACGCGGGCGCCACGACACGCCAATCGGGAGATTGGCGTTCCCGGGCGTCAACTTTCAATCCTTTGGGTTCGTTGCAAAAATGGAAAGCTCGGGCGCAAAACCGCGGTCGTCCATTTCCAGCATGGCTTTCACCATGTACGCGATGTCTTCCGCGCGAAGTTTGGTCGCATTTTCCTTTTGGGGCAATCCGGCCGTCGGATAGAAATTTGTCAACACTTCGCTTGGGTTGACCAGGAACACTCGGACGTTGTGCTGCCGCAGCTCCGCTCGCCAGCATTCCGTCATGCCGCGAAGGGCAAATTTGCTGGCATAGTAGGCCGTGCCCTTCGGCGCACCGCGCAGAGCGGCCGTTGAGGCGATATTCACGATGTTACCGCGCTGCCGCTTTACGAAATGCTTGGCGGCCTCGCGAGCCATCAGCATCGCTCCCGTAACGTTCGTCGCAAACACAGCATCGAATTCTTTTCGGTCGAAATCGACGAGATTCTTGAAGACGCCGCTGCCGGCATTGTTCACCAGAATGTCCAGATCGCCGAACTTTTCCAGTACTTCGCGATACGTTCGCTCGACATCCGCCTCCGCAGCCACGTCGGCGCGAATCGCATGCACGCCCAGCTCTCGCGCGGTCTCCGTCAGCCGGCGCTGGTCGCGTCCCGTGATGGCTACTCGCGCGCCGCTCGCAGCAAGAGATTGGGCCACGGCCCGGCCGATGCCGCTACCGCCGCCCGTGATCAACGCGACTGAATTTTTTAGGTTCATCCTCTTCCCTTTCCCTCAGCTGATTAGAACGATTCCTTGACTACGGCGGCGACCTTCTTGGCGAGGTCGTATGTCGCACGCAGATTTTCGCCGTAGAAGCGTACTTTTCCTGCGACATCCTTCTCGAGCAGGACCTTGCCTTCGCGCGAAGTAAATCGAACTTTCACTTTGATGGAAGTGGCTCCCGCGATGGTGATGACTTCCCGTTCTTTCTGGCTGCCCGGCTTGAATGCTTCGGGGATCAAACGCAGGACCACGAGGTCCGGTGCGTCGGCCGCAGTGCGGTCGCCACTGCGGTAGACGTGCTGAAACTTTTTCGTTTTGTTCAGCTGGAGAATTAAGTTTTCGTACATCGAAACGCGAGTATCCTCCGGGATAAGCAAGCCCTCCGGTGGGACAATCCGATCAAGTTGAATGGCCGAGGCAGTCAACCTCTGCGTTTGCTGGGGAGCAGGGCCTGGCTGCGCCTGGAGAGAAACGCTCGTCGAGAGGGCGATGCCGACCACAGCGAACGAGAAAACGAACAGAATTGGAACTCGCATGGGGAGCTTCATTGTTTTTGCTCCTTCGGTTCCGGTGCTTCCACATGGATGGTGGCCTTCGCGCCCTGCGCAATGAGTTGATTCCTGAACGCCGTAGCTTTGTCCGCGGAAAGCACGAAGATGGCTCCATGAAAGCCGCCATTCGAGTCCACGTATTCCACCGTCAGGACATCGACCTTATGCGAGAACAGACTCACGAACCGGCCGCCACCGTAAGGGATGGCTGCTTCGACGAGCGTGCCTCCCATGCCGCTGACGTCCTGTCTGCTTTCCTGGCCGGTAAAAATATCCTGGATGGAAGGCGTGGCGATGTCGGCCCTCGTTTTTCCGGCCGAAAATTCCAGTCCCGTAGGCAAAGATGTGAGCGTGCCGGTAGTGCCGGGCTTGATATTTTCCAGGCCGATCACGGACTTGACACCCGGAATCGGGCTGCTTGAAAGGCCCTGAGGATTAGGGGACGAGCGGCTGAACGACGGAGCCGCGGTCACGCCGAGAGTCATCCCAACACCGATGACGAGATAGGCGACCGGCCACAGCGATCGCCGCACAAATTCGGCCGAGGCGTTCGGCGCTCCTGAAGGGAATTGCACGCTTCTAGTTTTCATTCTTATATTCCTTCTTCGGATTGATTTCGTTGCGCTGGCTCAGCCGAAGAGCCGAAAAGGATCGAGGCCGGAGGCTTAAGTCAGAGATTCCGAATTGGACCTTTTGCTCGTGCACATCTTATCTCTCTCATGCCCTGTAGACAATAAATTGCGAGACTAGTGCTCGAAGCTCTCAAAGGCGAGGTTATCCTCACAAACATGTTCGAGGATGTCCCAATCGGGGTGCAGCTGGAAACGAATCTGTGCTGTCCATGGCCTCAAGTAGTTTTCAGCGTCGTCAAAGGTGAAGTCGACCTGCAATGTCTCATCGTCCTGGCGCCGTATGCGCTCGACGATGTGCATCCGAGTCCCTTCCGGACGGCCCAGGCGATCCAGCCAAGTCTTTCCGTTCAGACCGATCGTATCCACGACAAGAGTGTCGTCTTCCCAGTGGCCAACGGAATGGCCGTTGTAGGAGGGCTTCAGGCTGGCGGGATGTTTGCGGCCGTCAATGTAGATATGCCGCACGGTGTGGTCGTACTCAAAGAACTCAATGATTTCCGTGCGAGTCTGCACGATTTGCATGGGGAATAGCTGCAGGTAAATGTATGGCATGCCCGGGGGAGAGCACTTGTATACTTTGTCGTTCGTTTCCGTGAGCTTGACGCCTTGCTCTCCCTGAGAGGGTTTCGCGGCGCTGAACCGCGCTCGTCCCCGCGGCGTCATCGGCGGGTCGTCTTTGCTGAATGACGCGAATTCAAAAACGCCGGCCTTCGCATTCCAGACTCCGGAAATGTCGCGGCTCGCGGGCGTACTTTGCGCCATTGCAGTGGCCGGTTGGCCGTTTGCCTGACCGCTGCTCTGGCCGGACAAGGCGGTGGAGAACATCAACATCGACGCGAGCGATAGTGTCGCCGCAGCTGGCCGATTCCGCATCTCGAAATGCCCCCTTGACTGCCACTCTGAAGCCGGATTTTTTATTTGGATCGTTGGCCAGCGCATCGTACGCTTCCACGGTCCCTGACACAACGAAATTGCCTGCACTACATGCTGCTTCGGTGGATTCTCTATTCCTTCTGTATGAACTGCTAATTGGGGCTAAGCCGGTATACAATGCCGCACAATTCCCGGGCCAAGACTGCTACCTACCAGCAAGAAAGCGAGGTTCCACGACTATGAAACGCAACCTGATTCGATTTTTCCTTGCCGCCACGGCCGCGGCACTCTTATTTGCCGCTCAAACAAATGTGCCAGGGCAAACGACGCCCTCCGCGGTGCGCAAGGCAAAGACCCCGCGTTCGGTCAGGCTGTACGTATTTGATTGCGGTGTTCTCCACAACGCGGATATGGGCCGCTTCAATCTGAAGAAGGAAGACGTCACGACCACGGACATGTCCATGTCCTGTTTTCTGATCGCGCATCCGAAAGGCAATCTGATCTGGGATACCGGAGCGGTTCCCGACGATTCCTGGACGCCGACAGGAGCCATGGTTACGCAGCACGTCACGCTCCCGGACGGTCAGACACGCGAAGCGGACGTGGACAAAACGCTTCGTGGACAGCTCGCGGAAATCGGTTACTTCCCATCCGACATCAACTACCTCGCGCTTTCGCACTATCACTACGATCACACGGCCAACGCCAACGAATTCCCCGGGGCCACGTGGCTCGTGCGGCAGGTGGAACGCGACGCGATGTTCGGCGGGAAATATTCCGGTTCACTGCAACCCTCGACATTTTCGGCCTTGCAGAAAAGCAAGACGATCATTCTTGGGGAGGATGAATACGACGTGTTCGGCGACGGCAACGTCATCATAAAGTCCGCGCCCGGGCACACACAGGGCCACCAGGTGTTGTACGTGAAGCTGGCCAAGACCGGCGGGGTTGTGCTATCCGGAGATCTCTATCACTATCCAGCGGAGAAGACCCTCGATCGCGTCCCGACGTTTGAGTTCAGCCAGGAGCAGACTCGCGCGAGCCGAGTGGCGGTCGACGCTTTCCTGAAGAAAACCGGATCGCAGCTTTGGATCCAGCACGATTTCGACGGCAACGGAAGGCTGAAGAAATCGCCACAGTTTTACGAGTAGCATTCGGCTCCCGTTGACCTGAAGAGTCCCGTATTGGCTTCGCCTTCGCGGCGACTAAGACGCTGTTTTGCGCCTCATTTTCGCAACGCAGTTTATTTTTGAATGGAGAAGGCGATCCCAAACATATGCTGAGCCCTGCTTGCCAACAGGCCGACTTGTCGGCACGCGACGATGGGAACTCGCCGACACTTCCCTCTTCATTGTCCGTCGGACAGATGTAATCTAAGGATATGATCCCTGCTTCGTACAAGCCCGGAAAGAAGTTCATGGAACTTGCTGTCCCGGAGGCCAAGCGCGCCGGAGACCGAGGCGACTATCCGATTGGCGCGGTCATCACGCATCTCGTGGGAAAGCGCGAGGTGGTGGTTGCCAGCGCAGGTAATCGGGTAAAAACTTCGGGATCAAGCATAAAGCACGTCGAATTGGAAACGCTCAAGTATGTATCGAGCGGTTATGGCCGCTACCTCCCCGACTTCGTTCTTTATTCCACGCACGAGCCCTGCGCCATGTGCGCCGGCGCCTGCGTGTGGTCCAGGATCGGCGCTGTCGTCTACGGAGTTTCCCAGGAAGACATTGAGGCCTATGGCGCCAAGCGCGGTACGGAAGAATACAAGTGGCGAGCCTGCCTGATCCCCTGCCGTCTCGTCTTCGAGAAGGGCCATCATTCCATTCCCGTCGTCGGTGGTTTTCTCCGCAGAGAATGCCAAAAACTATTCAGCTACAGACCGGCCAAGTGATTCCTGAATTTGCGCAATCGCTCTGCCCCACGCACCAATAGAGAACTCTCCGGATTTTCTGTCGGTTGCATTCGTATTGAATGTCCCCATGCAAATGCAACAAACGGAGGGTGAAAATAAAAGTGAAGGGGATGTATTGGTGCGGAAGAGGGGAGTCGGCACATGTTACTGTAAACACATGGGTTATAGCTGAATGGCACATCTTTTTGGTTCGCTGGCACATTTTCTATGTTAAGATCGTGCACATGATTCGCCGCGCAAAGCTTTATGCCCGCATAAATCGAAACGGAGTTTTCTCCCGAGTCGCTGTGCCTTTCGACAGGAGGGGCGTAGCTATCGAACCCAAACCAAAGAATGGATCTGTGACGAGCTACGCTGTTCGTGTCGGTGGAAAGTTCGAACACGCGGGCGATGATCTTCACACGGCTGTGACGTTTCTCCGGCAAAAACAAGCCATGATCGGCGGTGGAGTCTTACCTGAAATAGCTTCTCAACTAAGGCCGGCAGTGGCATTCACCGGCGAGACCGCGGCTGACCGTACCCTTCTCCCGCAAGCCGCCGAAGAATACAAAGCTGCGCTCCGTGTGATCGACAAAGCCAAGTCAACTGTCTCGATGTATTCGAACACCATCGACGGGTTCCTCGCTTCCTGCAACAAAAATTTCATAGATGAAATCGATCGAAAAGATGTTCTAACGTACATTCAGTGGATGCGGGACAAACTGAAGGTTCGGGTCAAGGGGAGTCAGAACAACACGATCAAGAACAGGCTCACATATCTGGGCGTTTTCCTTAATAAGTACGGCGTGAAACTGAAAAAGAATAAAGGCGCCGACGCATCCGCACCAGGTCTGATATTCCACGATGACCGCCCGAAAATAGTCAAGAAGAAACCGAGGAAATACGACCAGGAAACCCTCGACACACTTCTCGGTGTTGCAGACATCGATCAGAAAGACTATTTGATGTTCCTATTGTGGAGCGGCTTCCGAGACGAGGAAGTTCAATTCCTGCAATACTCCGATTTCGATTGGATGAACAAAACCGTGACCGTCCACACCAAGCCTCAGTTCAACTGGCTTCCGAAAGATTATGAAGAACGTACCATCACTCTTCCCAGCGAAGTCTCTAAGCAAATGAAAGACAGAATGGACAGGCCACAGCAATATTCCGATGGAACCCGGAAGCCTCACCCGGACGATCTCGTTTTTCCTAACGGCAAAGGTGGTCCCGATAGCCATCTGATTTACCGGCTGCACGCGGTAGCGAAGAAGGCCGGTTTGAATCTAGTAGGCAAACAAGCAGGACACATGTTCCGCAAGACGGCCGGTAGCCGGGTTGCTAAAAAGCTCGGGCTCCGCGCCGCAATGGACTTCCTCGGCCATTCGGACGTAGAGACAACCGCGCTGTACCTGGCCGCGGACGCCTCAACCTCAGCGAAATCGCGGCAAGCCTTTGAAGAGATGTTCACAGAGGGTGATTAAGCTGCCCTCCGGTTGAGCAGGATAGATGGTGCCGGTTTTGAAGCAGGCACAGTGTTCTGTCCGATGAAGAAGTTGAGCGTGCTTTCGCGAAACCGAAACTGACCCTTGTACCGAATATATGAGATTCGCCCTTCCCGGCAATATTGCAAAAGAGTCCGTCTCGAAATTCCTAAAAGTCGAGAGGTTTCGGTTGTCGAATAAGTTTTCTCGACGCTCATACGCTCCCCCGATGCAAAGCACGAGGAACCATTTGGGCGTAGAGTGAAAATTCAGTGTGGGGTACTACTGACTTCTTGGATACTTTTCGTGCTGGGGCCATGTCACAACGCTCCGAATAAACGCAGGCTAACGCCTGGTCGATTCGGATTGTGCCAATACTTCGCTGGCACTTGGCTGCTAGTCCCGCCCTTCTCACGAAAGGTTAGGTTTGCGATGACTCCTGGTCACCGCCGACCGTTGCAGCGTCTTAAAATGGCACAAGCGTCCGTTGATGCGTCTTTTGTAACGCCCTACTTGTGCGCCAAGTCTCTGACGATTCCCAGCCTATCGTGCGCTGTGGTTACTCGGGTCAGAGATCCAGAGATTGCAAACCATCGGTTTCAGGAAGCAAACCGTATTTAGAAGGTACTAAAGAGTAGATTCCTTGTCAAGGAAACAGACACTAATGGATTGATTGTAAGGGAGTTAGCTTTCGCCAAGCGCGGGCACTCGGCGCAAGCTTGTTCAAGAATTGCGAAGTCTCGACAGGAAGCGGCTCGAAATCCTAGACCAGATGGACGTTCTCGCGAAAACAAGATAAGGGCGCGCACCTAGACCGCGACTGGTAAAATCTCCACGGAGTCCCAGCGATGCCCGACGAACACTATGTCGTGACGACGGTGGAATTTCCACGCTGTAAGACTAAGCAGAAGATTCGTGTTGCTGTCCGTGCCGGATTCTCACAGATGGCCGATGAGTCCATTCCATGTCTCAAATGCGACAAACATTTCAAGGTTACTATTCCTGATAGGGTTATCCGCGGGCCGTTCCCGCGATGATGTGGTTGTCTTTCCTGCCTCAGATTCTAACCCTCTCAGCCATCACTTCTGCCGCAACCGTTCCCCATATCTGATTCGCCTCATGCTGTTGTTTTTACTTTGAGGTATTTTGCCCTGTGTGGATTAACATATGAGTGGATATTCGCAAAAGTAATCACGCTCAATCTCACAGGAGAACGAAAATGAAGATCAAGTTCGCAGCGGCCATGCTCTGCTTCTTGCTCAGTGTCTCTAGTCTTGGGGCCAAGGATGCTGGCTTCGCCGTGAAGTACGATGGCGGGAGCATCGCCGACCTGAAGGCGGGAACAGACATCAGAATCAACCCCTCCGGCACCACCATAATCCTCGCGAAGGGAAAAGACGATTTGATCTCAATCCCGGCGGCGTCAATCACGGAGATCAGTTACGGCCAGGATGTCCACCGGCGTGTTGGTGCCGCCATTGGGTTAGCTGTTTTCTCTCTCGGAATAGGCGCCCTAATGGCTCTCACCAAGTCAAAGAAGCATTTCATTGGTCTGACTTGGGCTACGGGCGATGTCAAGGGCGGGTTCGCAATGCAATGCGACAAGAATGACTACCGTGGTCTATTGGCAGCTCTCGAAGGATTAACTGGCAAAAAGGCAGTAGATTCCGATGCGATGAACGTGAAGAACTAGGGAGAAGCAGGCCGATGAAGATGAAACAGGCAGTGCTGCGTGTGCTATTCACGGTCGTCCTTGCGAGCGTAATGGCGTTTGGCGGGAGTGCGGCGCAAGGTAATCGTCACAGGATCGGAGCCGTGTGCAACGACGGCACAACTAGCACAGCAACGGGCAGGGGTGCTTGCTCTCATCATGGCGGTGTTAGCTGCTGGCAATACAGCGACGGTACGTGCACAAAACCATAGCAATGGGCAAACCTTGGAGACCGACGCTTTCGTTGAGCGATTTCGTGAAGTAGCGAATGATCGGCAAGCCGAACGGCCAAATCGAAAACTTCGGCTTGAACCTTTGAACCAGAAACATTTATGACGAAATTACTTCCAAGAGACTGTCTCAACATTCTCGCAAATGAGTTTGATCTAGGTGGCCAAGCCAAGATCGCTAAATTCCTGTGCCTCACCCAGCCGAGAGTCAGCCAAATCAACAGCTCACAAAATCTGACAAAGACTCATATCAAGACATTTCTAAGAAGGGCTTTTCGGGCAGGTGTGCACAAAGGTTATGGAGATGTAACCACGAAGCTTCTTGAATCATTCGGTAGGATGCAAAACCTCGGCACCCAGGTGAAATTGGCATCGGCCCTAAAAAAGACCCAAGGAGCCGTGGCTCAATGGAAGAGCGGATATTTGCAGATTTCGGAACAGACGATTGATTCCATTTTAAAGAAATCGGCATACCTGGCGATCCGACGATTGGTTGAAATGGAAGAAGTTGATCCCGGACGGCCCGGCGCTAGTCATTGGTATTTCTATAGCGGCAAAACAAACATCAAGAGAACACGCCTACTCAAAAAGTTGGAGCACAAAAGAGGGATATACTTTTATTTTGATGCTACAGGTCGTCCAACCTATGTCGGCAAAGCTGATAAGACTGCCCTCGGTAAGGAGGTAGAAAGCAGGTTGAACCAAGAAACCAAGAAGGGCCGAATACCCTATGGAAAGAATATGAAGAAGAACCCACGATTCCGCCAAGGTGAAATTGTAAAGTTTATCTCTGCTTACGAGATTTCCCCGCCAGAAGCCATTCCTTTGATTGAAGCTCTACTGACAAGAACGACTGGAAACATTCAGTACAACAAGAGGCTAGAGAGGCTTTCCGAATAGTCCTAATTTGGACAATAATATAGTCATTGGGCCAAGCTGAATCGCGCGCCAGGGCCGTGCGTGGTAGAATGGGTACAAGGAGCTTCGCGATGGACTCGAACTATAAGCTTTCCAAGGGCGTTCGAATACTGGAAGAACAAGGGCATCTGGTCGAAGGGCGTATCCAGTTCGACAAAATGTGGTGGGAGATCGACCAGCGGATGTTGGCAACTCCGGAAGAAATTGAACACCTAGCAGACGGTGTTTATTCGCTTTCTGAACTCGAAGAACTCTATATCAAGCGCCGCGCCGATGAACAGGCCGCGACGTAAGTCGCGCCAGGGTAGTGCTCAATTCAAAATCCGCGTTTTATAGGGAATGTTGCCCTCCTCTAATTGCATGCGGACAATGAAGTCCTTCGCAGCGCGTCCGTAATCGTCGCCCGACTGTCATTCATTGAGCGAGGGCGACCGTCCAAGCTAAAACATTGAACTTCCCAGCCTCCGAAGATCCGCAAGGTTTGCCCGAGGACGGGGAACACTGCTTTGCCGGAGTCCTCATAAACGAAGCGCTCCGCATCAGCGGCAGTTTTTAGCTGTTCAGACTCTTCGACAATTCGAACACTCATGCTGCCTCCCTTTCGCCTTCTGTTTCTTCACTTATGATTTGAAATCCATCTTGAGCGGCGAAACTGTCTTCGGAATAGCTACCCTCCTCGGATTCGCTGGCCTCGCCGGTCTCCTGATCTTCAACATCGGTGCTCGCATTTTCTTCGCCCTCAAAAACTTGCTGTGGCCCGCAGTTACGGCCTACCCCGCCGATAGTTCGATCGTCTTCGCCGATGCCTGCCCAAATCACAGGCGAATCAATTTGTTCTGCTTTGAGCGCGTCGTACTCATCCGGAGGCACGATGCGAATCAATGACTGCCAAGTTTCTTGTGTTAACTCGTTGTAGATCTCAATCCTTATTTGCTCTTCATAAGCCCGCGCCCGCTTGTCTTCCTCAATGAATCGTCGCAACTCTTCAGGACAGCGCTCTATTGGCTTTACGGATTCGGATGCCCAGGCTTGCTGAATCTGGACACGATCAATAGTTGTGGCTCTGGGCGTTCGCAAGGCTTTCTTCAAAACGATGTCGCGATTGACGAACATCGGTGCGCGAGATTCGAAGTCCACGGCGAGCCCTTTCGACACCAATTCACTAGCTCGGCTCTTGCTGACGAATTTCTTACATGCACAAAAATCCGAAGCTACCTTGTCTGCAATGTTGCCCAAGCACGAATGGACTTGGATGTGCCCGATGTCCTGCCAAGACTTCACGTTGTCTTGGTGAACTTTAGAGCGTTTTAAGAACCTTGCTTTCTCCCGGCAATCTCTACAACTTTTCCCGCGATACATCGACGACAGCACCGCTCCGCACTGGCATAGTCTATCCATGGCACTCCTGGGCTGCTATGAAAGGCTTGGTTGATGCTGGGCGCGCTGGGGCAGCGAGCCCAAGGGCGGCTTACTTAGCGGACTTGGCTATGAGTTCACGAATTGTCATGCGCTTCTCGGCCGGTGTATAGACACTGCCAGGAGCAAGTTGTTCAGATTTCGGAGAATCAAGCGGAAGTTCCGGCGCCGCTAAGAAGGCGGCTTCGATAGAGTCCGACGCGCACCCGTTTGGCTGGGTATTTACTGCGCTTGTGTCAAACGTGCAAAGATCGAACGCGAAAACCCGATGCCAGAAAGTTAGTTTCGTTTTATCAAACAAAAACCGATGATATGAAATTGAATACTCTAGCCAAGAACAAACTTCTATTTCGTCGGCATGGCCACACACGACGTTACGAAACAGAAAGGGTATAGTCTCGCCCGCATTTGCGTGGCCGACGTGGCCACCCGTTCCCCGTTGAATGTGGCCACGGTCGCGGCCGGAATCGAAGAACGTGACTTTCCCTGTCTCTCGGTAATTGGTCAGATCGAACGAATATAACTCTGGATCTTCGTTCCGAATATCGATCGCTTCTTTAACGCCGCGAGCCTCCGACAGAAAATATGATACAGGTGTTCCGACGGGAAATATTCGCCTTGCCAAAGCATCGGGGACGGTTTCGGTGCAGTGGGCAAAAATTCGCACAAAATCACCATTCTCATCTTGGCCCTCAATGAAGGAATATCCGCTTTTGCCGACCGTCGCTATCGTCCCAGTAAGTCGAACAACAGGAGTGACACTTTTTGCGATCAATTTGTCTGGAGCATAAATATTGCAATCGGATTCCGTTTCGAAAGTTACGCGCGTTCCAGTTTCAACCTTTCCGTCGCACTCGGAACTTCGGAATCCGATGGTCTGATCGAGTCGTTCCTTTGATCCGAGAAGGCCACTTGAACTATATTTTATGTAACCACATCCTTTATCTAAGTCGTGAAACAGACAAATTCCGAGTGCGGGCATTCTGGTCTCCTTATTTATCGAGGAAAGACGCGCGCGAAAACACGAGGCTTAGTGAAACTGAGCGGCGAAGGAATCGGCGCGGGGAACCTCAAAATCGATCAGGTACGCCAAAGGCCGGGCCTTGGATTTCGTGGAAAGTCGTGGCGCCAGGAGCCGGGATGCCGTTTTCAGAAGCCAACATCTGTTCCAAAACCTCTCTGTATCGCGAGTCCGCTTTCGCTTTGGCCCTTACCTTGTCGCCTGGAAGGCTGACCCAATCCCTCTGAATTTCAGCGCGAAGCTGGTCTTCGGCAGACAACACCGGAGCTGGAGCTGGCAAATTCTGAACTCGGATACCCGTCGCGCGCCGGATTTCGTCGATGTAATTCCATCCGAGCACTGTCAACGGATGGATTTCCGTAATGGTGCCCTGGTCTAAAAGTTCGAGAAATGCGGATCTGATGAGGCGCAGGTACAACTGAGTGGAAGGTTCTTCGGAACTGATCTGGTCGCGGTAATTCAGTTTTACGAACGCCACGAGGCTGTTGTCAAGATCGGGGCGGGCGAAACTTACGACCGCCTCCCTTGCTTCATTGAAGAACGATGCGTTTGCCGCTGCCCCACAATTTCTTGCTTTTTCTTCACGTGTCATTTTCATTCTCCCTTAGATCAGCCCGAGGCTGATGCAATCGTTGATGTCTTTCATAAACTGAGCGGCGCCGAATGGGTTGCTGGCCGCACTTTTGCGGCTGCGGACTTCCGCGCTACTCATATTCCGATAGGTGTCCGCAAACGCAACCAATCTCTGATCTTTCATGGCAGCCTTAGTAGGAGAAGATGATTGATTCAGGGGTACAACGGCGTCGCCAACACCTGATTCGGTCATTTCACGTTGGAGATTTTTCGTCACGAAGGACCTAAACCCGGCGTCAGTGCGGGCGCGTTCACGACATTCGGCGGAACTATGGGTATTTGCAAATTCAGCATATTTGCCCCATTGAATTTGAGCGCGCGACAAAGGCTTTCCATTCCGGTCCACGGGAGCCGGTTCGGATGCGGATGTCGGTGGAACGACTTCGGCGGGTTTCCGGGGAATCGCGCCAGAGTCCAGGCTAGTGATTAGAGCGTCGAGAAGTTGATTCGCTGAGAAATCCGTAGTTGTGCCATATAAAGTTTCAAGCGTGGAAATAACAATTGCGCCATTCTCTTCCGTCGCTCCATAGTCACGACGGTAACGATCCCACGCCGGAGAGGCTTTCACATCTTCCCAGAAGGCCGCCTGAATGCTCTTGTCCTCCGCATCCCAAGCTCGCGATCCGTCTGCTGCAAAACCACTGAAAACTTTCTGAGTCATATTACTTCTCCTTTTAACTTCGATCGCCGGGGCGAATATTTCCAGGCGTTCTAGAGTTCTGATTCTGAATGTTGCTAATTATCTTTCGAAGCTCAGCGTCCTCGATTTCATCGAGGTCGGGCCGACGCGATGGGAGAGTCGCAAGGTCTATGCCGGCTTGTTTACAAATAATCAGGAATTTTAAGAGGGCCTGTTCAGGGTCCTTATCAAATGTAGACTCGATCTCACGGGCAGCTAAGGCTGGTATATCAACGGCGCGCACGCAATAGCACCGGCCAATGTCTGGCCTAATTCCAGGCCGGATAATGTAGCCGAGTTGGTCGATTTCATGACCGGCGCCGATGTAGAATAACGATGCGCGAGTATCCTCGCCATTGTCTACGACAGCGGGGCGCGACTCTTCCTCAAACACAGTCTCACCGGCCGGATTGATAATTCTGCAATCCCAAATTCCGTCTCGGAAATGCTGACACCTTGCGATGCCTTCTGTTTTGGAGAACGTCGCCGCTGATTTGATACTCTCTTGATCGGCGAAAAGAAAAGCCCCGTCTGCATCTTGGCGGACAAAGTAGACTCTTTTTTTATCGCGGGACAGACCTGCAAGACGAAACCGGGATGAATCAGGGGGCATCGGAACCTCCTAGAATTAAATGAGCTTTCGCTCTATGAGCGAATCGACACCGGCCCGAAATTCTGCGTCGGATCGATAGCGTTGGACAGTGACCGCAGCCGGGATGCTTCGGTATTCTTGAACCGTAAGCTCATGAACATTCACAACTGGCGCCGGCTTGCGCAGTGGCTTAATCAAGCCTCCGGCCTTTAGCTGCTCGAAGGCAATGACGAAATGGGAAACGGACACTTGGCCATCAAGGGCGGCGGCACGGTCGCACAATAGTTTTTTCGCCTCGTCGGATTTGTACAACTTCCACTCAGGAACATGATTCTCAAGTTCGAACAGCGAATAGTACCGGTAAAATTCGGCAGCGTCGTGATATAGGCAAGGCATGAGTTTTCTCCTTAACAGCAAAATCCAACTTGATCCAGGACGTGGGTGAAACAATTCGGCACAGACGGATTTGATCCAAGGCCTAGATCATTTCGATTTCTGTAGTAACAGAGCGACGTTTGAATCGAAATCGCTTGAGGCGGCAGCAATTTGCTGGCGTAGTGGTCGATGTCGAACGAACCGCCAACTTCCTTGAAGCGATATGCAAGGCACAGCAAAAGTTGACGCGCCGAATGCGCGTCGAGAGGGATTGTGCCGAGCGCTGTGGTTAGAAGTTCAATGCTGTCGGGCTTCGGCGAGGCGCTTCCGTACCTCTGCGCCACGCGCGCAATAACTTCATCGAAATTCAAGAAACCCTTTTCGTAACCATCCGGAACGACGGCTGATGCTTCCGTTGATGGATAGCTGCGATAACTCGTGTCTGGACTTCTGACAAGATCAGAAGACTCATCGTCATCAACGAATTCTTGAGTGTTTTCCGGAACCACGACAGATTTGAGGGCCAATCGTTTTGCTAACTTGGCTCGTAGTTTTTCGGCGCGCTCTTGAACATTGTTGTCCGCATCTAAAACAAATAGAGAAATCACCTTCCGGATGACTGGCACATTTCGGCTTGATGGGCCGAATTTCAGAAGGAGATCTTGGGCGGCTTTGACCCTCGGAAGAGGCCCAAGGGCATCGTTCAGGGCGACGGAGCGGAGCAACGCAATCTCTTCTTGTTTTTTGTTGGAACCCATCAAATTGTCGGGCATGTAGAACTCCTAGATTCGAAATTAAAAGTGCTTTGCTGAACACACACGGTAGACATGGATTTCCCTCGCCGTGGAACCCAGCGAAGGACCAATTCGTTGCGCCCTGGTGTCCGCAAGAAAAGTAAGTTGCTACGAAATCAAATCAGCAGATTGAAGAAGTGTGAATGCGTGTGCCAAAGCGAAGAAGCTCTCCGAATCCCGGTCGGCTTCTTCTTGTGGCAAACAAACTGGGTCGAAAGTGCTGTCGTTTTTATCAAGACGAATCAACCAGCGATCGTCAAGAAAAACATTCGTCATTTCGGCATATATACTGCGATACGCCGCAAGCTGTAACTTATAGCTGTCATGCAAACGATTGCTCGACTTCCAATCGCAAATCGCGGTTCGTCCACCGACGATTAACGCGGCAGCGAGGTCCGTCGTACCGACAACTTGATGCTTCCGACTGTAGAGAATCCGTTCGATGGCGAAGGGCCGAATGCCGGCCTGTTTTATCCACTCGCGGGCTCCTCTGCAACAGGATCTTACATGTTCATCTACAGGCGATGCCGGGAACAATCCGTTTCCAGAATGCGCCATTAAATAATTCTGAATCCATTCGTGTGTCTCGTGGCCAATGCGGCCGGCATGCTCAAGCTGTTCCTTGCTTGCGTCCTTGATCTGATACGAAAAGGTTTCAAGCTGCTCTTGGGTATAGGCGGTGCCAGGCTGAACGAGTTCGAGGAATTTGTTCTGACAACATCGAGCCGCCCAAGGTACGAGAGCCTTGGATTTGTCGATGAGTGACAAAACCGTTGTCACGGACGGCACCACTCGCCAATCCGGCGACACCGCGATATCCTTGACTTGGTATTCGTGTATTGTGGGATCGAATTTAACGGTGACTTCGCCGTCGTATAGGGTGTGGTCGCCCGGAATTCCCGGTTCTAGCACCACGACGCCGGAAGCGCCGATCATCATATAGCTGACTCCCAATCACTTTCGGCGTTGTCCCAACTATATTCCCACCGCAGCGCATCCCACTGAGCGCGGCACTCGCGAAGACTAGGGATAGTCCAACCCCAATTACCGTTTACTCGCTCTTTCGTGAACCCCATACCTTTATTGTTTCCGCGAGGATTCATACTGAGCAACAGGCCTAGAGCAGTCGCGGATAGGTTCTTCCATTCGCGATTACCCTGTCCACGAGCCCAGTCTATCAACGTGTCGGCCCGCATAAAATGTTTCCCATAATCCGTGAAATGAAGTCGGCCACGGGAAATGCACTCGAACCACAAACTCTCTACGCCACGCAATGACTGAACTTTCTGATCGATGAGAGCGGTGGTTTTCAATGCTTTACGCTCATCAAAACCAGACAAATCAACATGCTGGAGATGATGTAACAGAGCTTCGTAACCACCACGCTCCAGCTGGTCAACAATGGCTTTGAAATATTGGGTATCTTCTGCGTGAGCATCGCCACAATCAAAAACTGTGAATCTACGGGCTCCCGCACTTGCTGGGACCACCCACTCCTCGTTGCTTATGACCACCAAAGAAATACGATTAACTTCCTTGATAGGATCAACGCCTTTGGGTTCAACCATGAAAAAATCGTCGGTAATCAGACCTTTAAGCGATGCCTCGTGTTGGCGGTCCCCTGCAAAAAAAGCTTCGTTCGCGCCCAGCACGCAACACACTCTCAAATGAGCATTAAAATGTCCGCTGACGTGTTCTTTTCGCGTGACGAGCAGAGCGTGCGGCCCGAACAAATGAGCAAATCCATCGAAGCAAATATTTTTCCCTATGCCTTCCCCGCCTCGAAGGACAAGAGCGGTATAGCTTTTCCTGCCTGGGTTTTGAACCTTCCATGCCATCCAATTAATCAGCCATTCAAACTTTTCTGAATCACCTTTGCATATATTGTCTCGCAGGTGATTTAGATACAAAGAGCAGTCTCCTTCGACCTCCTCGACCGCAAAACCGCGCCATAAGTTCCGCACACTCTTACCTAAGTCTTGTCCCGGAGAAAATCTGACTCTCGTATATTGAGTTCGCTGGGGATATTTCAACCAAAGGTCGCCATAACCAATCTTCTTTTTCCCGACTTGTGCTTGTAGATGTGAAAACCGATTGCAAAAATCAGTAAAGGATTGATGGACCAATCGCAGACCCTTATCCGTTATATCTTCTTCGCAGACAACGCACTTACCCCCAAAATCTTCCACAACAAAAAATCGATTATTGAAAGCCGCATAGAGATCCTCGACTTTATCTATCTGATTTATGTTTACAGACTGCTCAGTAGGGATTGATGTGAACAAACTCACCGGAGGACCAGGTTCCACAGCGGGCACTGGAGTTGATTCAGGCAACGAATCCTCGACAGTCAAATCGGAAATGTCAAATATCCCGAAACTTCGGCCGTTCTCATCCGGGGTATCTAAGTCGATGGCAACTCTATCCCCCATCACCATTCGCGCAACGCCGGCGCCGTAAACTGGGTGATGGACTACGTGGCGGGGCTCGGTGGCGAGTTCAGCAGACATTGATTTCTCCTCTCTTCTAGCGGTCCAGCAGCGATTGATATTCCGCGCGACTGATTGTGACAGGCGGTGCGTAGGCGGTGAGTTGCCAGTCGAGCAACGCATTCAAACGGACTTTCGTTTCTTCGGGCACATCCGCGCGTTGCTCGTGTGCTTCGACATAGTGATAAACGGCTTGGTTCGCATTCTCAAAAAACAAGTTGCAATCAGTGCATGTGTACATATGATTGTCCTCACACCCATACCGCAGAAGGGTACAAAAAGTTGAGAAGTCTATGAAAATAGATGGTTTATCCTTCTTCGGTGTTTGCTTCTCGGATCACGTCATCTATCAACCGGAGGGGCAAGGAAATGAGCCGAGTCAAGCGGGCGCATTCAATTTGTTCGGCAACGGTGGTGGGCTTAGATACAACGTCCTGTACCCCGTCTGAGCCAAGTTTTATAGTAAGCAGCGTTCTAGTTGCCATGATGTTCTCCTTCACCCTTACCCGACGAGGATACAAAAAGTTGAGAAGTCTATGAAAATGGATGGTTTATGCTTTTTCTGGATCCTGGCGTTCGCCGAAGTAAAGAAGCTGGGCGCGCTCGAATTGCTTAGCCAAGCGCTTCTTAACCGATTCAATGGCCCGATCCTGGTTAGCCCGACGCCCTGCCCGGCCTCTGATCTTATTAACTGCGCCGCGGAATGCGTCCATATATACGCCACCGATAACTTCGTCTTTTTTTGTGGCAAGAAGAGCCCCGATCGAGATAGGGTTGGACAAGTCACGATCAGATACCGCAACGTCTACCGGGATCAGCACGTCAGCGTATCCTTGTCTCGTCGGCGGAAGCACGACGTAAAATCCGCGCTCCGTCATAACACGGATCAAATCCGGGTCTGAGAGCCGTTCGAAATTTGAATCAACAGCGGTCGCATCCTTTACGTCCGCTCTCAGCCGTAGCTTGCGCTGTTTCATGGCGCCAACTGAAATTCCCTCAGCAGCGGCAGCGGCCCGCGTAGTAATCTTACCGTGCAGATTTCGCATTGTGTTCTTGATTCCTTTCCGTTGCTTTTTATTTTTGAAAGTTTCGTCAACATCTGCCTGAGAAATACCGAGACCGACTACGGGTTTCTTACTTTGTTTCGGGCCTGGAAATACATTGTCGTACCACTTTCCCTCGATGCCTGGCGTGGCACTTGCACCACTACGGTACGAGAAATAGACTCCACGGATTTCCGGAGCATAACGACACTTTCCAAAATCACGATCAACGGAGGGCGATCCGATCGAGTCATTCGCTAAAGCGTTGTACCAATCCAGTGACTCAAGATATTTGTCACATTCATGGTCCAGTGGAAAACCCCGCTGCATTCGATCATCATAATAAGCCTTCAGGTTGAAGGCTTCGCGTCGTATCGCTTCAAAGCTCGCATCGTCAGAACGGTTTTGCCCTTCGATGTCGAGCAAAATGCGATTGCGCACGCCTGTATTCCAAAATCTCTCTAACCTCTTTGCCTCCCGCTCTTCTTCCGATGTAAGCAACGGGGGCACCAACAGCGCAGCGACGAGCTTGGTTTTCCGGTGCTTGGTTGGCACACGCAAAACGGCAGGAACAGGCTCGTTGCCTGTCCGATCCATTCCGTTGAAAAACCTTGTTAGGCGCGAGAATATTGGATTAGGGTAGATCCCATATTTATCGGTTTCATGAAGATATTCGACTCGACGATTCGCACAAAGATCATCAAAGTTCTTCCAGGATTCCGAGCGTGCTGGCGACGGATCTCCCGGATGACTGCCCGACAGCGGTGATGGGGGAGGGATGGCAAAACGAATCGTTTTCATTGGATCTTCATCAGAAGAATTTAGATATATAGAAAATCTATCGTCATGAGGTTCTCCCGTGAAGGCTTCGAGCGGGTGGAGTCCTTCGTTGCCTGGGATGAACACACTTTCGCGACCAACGACATATTCGTCGGCAAGGTTGTACTTTTCACCGTGATCGTACTTCAGAATAGCGTGGCGAGCAAAAGCCACGATATCGTTTGATCCGTCGGTGTTGTCGTGGTTTAGACCAAGCTCGCCGCGGTCATAGTAGGGTGGTTGAAAGTAAAGATCATTCGGGTCTTGCGCCTTAAACTTCCACACGCCCTCCTCAATGCGCCCATGCTGTTTTCTCCAGATTTGCCACCTGCTATCAAATTCCAAGGCGCCAATCAGTTCTTTTTCTCTTGTGATAAAAGGACGTTTGTGCGTGGAAGCATCCGCTTTATATGGAATACTGAAGGTGCGTTCCGCAAACCATTGCATCTTCTTATAGTCATAGTAGCTACGATCATTTGCACCGCGAGACCGTAGATGTTCAGGTTGCATAGGAACGTCAACGATGTTGACCGGTGCTTCCGGCCGAGCACGATCAGGCGGCGGTGTAGGCTGGCGCTCCCCCTCCAACATGGCGGGTATATAATTTTTGTCGTGACGGATGAAGCCGATCTTTCCACTGAAATGCTGATCGGTTCCATACGTAGATGTATCGCGATCTTTTCTGGGTTTAGTAGTTTTCTCGCGAACACCTTCGACTTTCACCTTGGTCCAGGCTTCCCTTTCCCACCTTAGATAAGCAGACAAGTTGCGTTCGTACTCGTCATCGGCACCACACCGCGGAAGGTTGAGGAGTGAACGCGCCTCATATTCGGTTGTGCGATCTTGGAATACGCGACGAACGGCATCATCACCGCGGAAGTGGCGAGTGCATGAATAAGAATTGTCTCCATAAGGTACGAGGTTCTTATCGCGGGACTCCGGAAGGGATCGGCTTGACGGCCAATAGTCCGGACAAGGATCAGCTTCGCGAGCTAATCCCGCACCCGCAATGCCGGCGATGGCCGTACCTTGGGATTCGAATTGGACCCGCGAGATCATCAGACAGAAGAACCTCCAGACCGATGTCTCACGTCTCCGATGTTCAATTTGTTCGCCTTTGCAAACACGATCATCGCTTCAGCCACAAATTTAGGATCAAAGCTGGCGAGATATTTCTGTACCGCGTCCTGGTCGTGTTGCAATAAATTAACCTCTTCTATGATGGCGAGGGCTTCAGAACTTATGTCCACGTTTTCTCCTTTGCGGCAGAGCCGCATCTAGCTTTTTACTTCTAATAACCTCGCTGCATCAAGATCTCGGATATCTATCTTTCGACCTTTGCCAAGCTGCGGCATCCTTTCGTGTGCTGAAGGTGCCGATGTAACTGATACCGCCCCAGATTGTGAACTTACCGTCGCTGCGTTCAACTATTTCTCCGCTCTTAAATCGTTTCCTGCCCTCTGGCAATATGGCATACCAGTCAGCGACCTTGGATTTGCTTTGTGACAGCTGCTTCATTTTGTTTCTTTCTGCGGGTTAGAGCCCGCGGATGACGCCTCCGCGAATCGATTGCGGATTAGCGTTTTTAAAAAGATTAATCTCCCGTTCTCTTCGTTTTTGCCTTCGACTTTTGTTGATCCTTTTGCGACTGAATCCACTCTCGGAAAATTCTCCGGATCAGTGACGCGAGGGGGCGGTCATCCGCGACCGCTGCTGCCTTCAAGATTTTGAAGTCCTCTTCAGGAACGTCCAGTCCGAAATACGTCGTGCCGGGTCTCTTGGGTCGAGCCATATATGCCTCCTAAATGGAGCATAGCAACCGGGGCCGGTCTTGTCAAGCCAGATGTGACTTCTCACGATAAATAATTGCATAGTGACATTATAATAGTGCTTTTACATAACAAGCACATACGCCTGTGCATTAAAATCTAAGTTACATTCTTTGGTAAAGTTTGTATTAAGTGTGGCGTTAAATTCTGTAATAAAACTTTCGTAATATCCTGCATGCACTACACGCACGCATCTGCGTAACCTTGATCGCAAGTGTAATAACAAACGCAGGGGCGATCGCTTATTCGGAACGTATTTCTCTAATTCAAATTTGAATACACTTTGGAATACGCTTCTACGTAGTTTCTGCTGCGATTTGATTAATAAGAAAATTAAGATGAAATGTCCTGACGTATTACGAACGGACTTCCCCAAAGAACTCGCTGCCAGCCTTCTGGACCGGCGATCTACCGATGAAGGCAAGATCCGGGCACGGAACAGGATTTGGCCCCGTGGCGATCGGCCGGCGCGATGCGGTGCCTGGTCTGGGCGGAGGTCAAGCAGGTAATGTGGGTGGTATGGAAACAGTCAGTTGGCTCAGATGCTCCCGGGAGTAGCTGTAACCTTTGCAACCTTATCCGCCTTTTAAGGGGGGTCAATCACTCTAGACTTCTTTTTTTTTCTGTACAATGAGAGCCAACTTCTATTTCTATTTATTTCTACTTAAAGTAAAAGAAAAGGCAGATAAGGTTACAATGCCGGACATGTCATTGATAACTCAGCTACTTAGGGGGTGCAACCTTTCGGTAAGACTTTGTGAACTATTACATCCTTCCGGGGTCTGGTGTTTCATCACCCACCAGCCGATTTGGTGGGTCGAGCTGCCAGCCTCAGCGCGGTATATGTGCACCGGTCACGAGACCGGCGAACTGGCGGGACCCAGGGCGCCAGTATTCCCGAGATCCGCGGGGGTAGTCTCCGGAGGACCCGGCAACGGTCGATGGGACCCGGCCAGTAGTTCCGCTCGGAGCCGGCCGAAGTACCTTTGGGACTCCCAGGTGTACGGAAGACTGGATTGGCATCTGGGACCCCTTGGAAGCCACATCTGGCGCAGCAGGTGGGGGTACATGAAAGGCCTCGGGTTACGGTGGCCACGGGACTCAAGCCTCGTGGTCCCTGCCCCAGGTGGCCTCAGATGGGACCCGTTCAATCTAAAGGAGTTACGCGCGCCAGACCAGACGATCAACAAGATAAACGGACGCGCGCGAATCCGGTCAGACCTCGGCAATCCGGGAAATGGCGGATCATGGCGCCATCGGCCGGCAATCGAGCCCTCGTTTTGCTTGCCGTTTTGCTGTAAGTTGTTGAAAACAAATGATGCTGTGATAAGTAATCAACTTAATTCGAGATCCGGCGCGCGTGCTTATGGGTAGATAGGTTACAATACTGGTAAAAATGTTCCACTTCCCTAAAAAATAGACCGCTTGTTATATGTCCGACCGCTTCCCTTGCTCGCCTTCCTGCTCCCCCGCCTGCTCAGACCCGCCCTAGCGCCACGTTAGCGTGGTAAATCGTGCACGCGACACTAACTTGTTTATTATCTGCTATATGCTACCTGTATCAACCGAAAAACAGTAAAACATTTCCCGATTTGAGCACATAAACGCCACACATGCACAACGCGTACATTACAAACACACAAGTTAATTGTGGCGCATAACGTGCACATACAAACAACGTAATCGGTATTACATACAACATACAAGAGGCGCATAATGTCACGCACAAGCACAGACGAATACAAAAACGGTCTCCTGCACAACGGATACGACTACACGAATCAAGCATGGGTAGTCGATGGCAAGTACGTTCGCTGCGGACACGGCACGCGGCCAGGTTTTGAAGTTAATTGCAAGTGTTTCGGGCGATTGCATGAGGGCGAGCCCAGCCTGGAAACGGAGCGCTCCTAATGCAAAACACATTCGATCTCGGAACACTTTCGAGAAAACTGTACGCCGATATTCTCCGCAAAAGGTTCTCAGAAAGCGTATGTCCGGAAATTCTTAACCGAATTTCCAACGATGAATTGCTGCGCATGCATGACGAACACATTAACGCTGTGTGCGAACGGATTCGCGACACCGCAAGCAATCGCACCGATGGCATCGTCAATGCAGAAAACGCATGCGGGTGCACTCCGCCGACATATGCCAGTGATTGCCGATAGCGCCAATCCCGGAGCGCATAGCGTGCCTTGCGGGTCTTCCTCGTTCGCGAGGGATTCCCGGAACGCACAGCCGAGTGGTTCCAAGCGAAACCATCGCAAAGGAAAAACACCGTGCACAAAATCGGAACCATCCGAGAATTCAAAACGCAAAACTTCCACGTCATTGTCGATGCTGTAGAGGAAGACAGCCCGGATTTATCCTTTGATGAAACGGGCGAGACCGCACGCAATATAGATAACGGTACTTACATTTTATTTTGTGCGCGTGCACGGTGTTTCTTCCGGGGTCTTGAGGTCTCATCGGACTATCTAGGCAATTGCATTTATAAATCCCTGGACAAATTCCAAGACCACAAAGAATGCGCTGCTCAGACTCGCCGTACCATTCGACGGGAAGGCAAATTCACCATCTACCGCAAGGCGAGACCATACGAACACTGCCTCAGCAAATCAGACAAGCTCAAGAGACGCGGATTCTCTACACGCGAACGCGCCGAGCAATGGGCAAAAACAAACACATCGGAACCGTATGACATTTTCGAGACCGGGGGTTGCGGTTCTTATTTCTCCGCAATGGTCAAGACCGTGTGCGAGGAAGGGCGCAGAGCGGTCAAGGATATGTCTCGAATCCACATGCGCGAGGTAAGCCAATGAGCAAGAGAAAACTGGCAACGCTCACACCCGCACAGGATTACCGCTACGGCCAGCTATTCGAGATTGCCTGCGGGCAGGGAATGTCTTCCGCTAAAGCAGATGCGGAAGCATGGCGCGGTCTCTGCGAAGAATGGCCAGAGCTTAAGAAGTTCGACGGCGCCCAGAAATGACCCTGTATGCGGAAAGTGTCCATGCATTCGAGTGCCCATAAAGCTTGACCGTGCTTTGCGCCCGTGTGCTCTGCGTATGTAGAGCCCATCGCGGAACGCATGACGTTCCAGAAATGAGGATGTATGGCATCGCAATATTTGATTGTCGAATCCGAAACTGGCCAGCAATTCCTAAAAGAGCTTGGCAAGGATGTGCATCTTGTCGAATTGACTCCGCAAACCGTCCGCGCATTTCTTACTACCGTCAAGGCGAAGCAAGACTCGTCCAAATCGAATACGGAACGCGCGGAATTGCGCAAGCAGGCTAAGGACCGCGACGTGGCAGAACAAACGATTGCTTTACTTCAGCGCTGGGAATGTCGGCCCGAAGAGTCCCAATCCTTCCGCGATGCCGTGCGCTTTGAGATTCATCGCTTGGAATCAGCGCTTAACAGCAATGATCCGTACAGGCTCAAGAGAATTTTTCGACGCAAGGAAACATAGTCACGTTCTAGTGTCCGCGTTCAACGTGCGGTCTGTGCCGTGCGTTGGCCGAAGTACACAAGGCAAAGATTGCCCTTAGCGCCAATCGAAACGGAGAACCCCCAGCGATGATGACCGCCACGTATTCGCCTGAAGATAACAAGCTTCGACTTTACAGCCCGACGCGCCTGGACAAAGAGACATATTCTCGCGTCCGTGCGGCCGGCTTCATCTATGCGCCAAAGCAGGAACTTTTTGTAGCGCCGATGTGGACACCCTCCCGCGAAGATTTGCTCATTGAGCTTTGCGGCGAAATTGGTGACGAAGATACTACCCTTGTCGAACGCTCAGAACAACGCGCGGAGAGGTTCGAAGACTACAGCGAAAAGCGCGCCGACGATTCCCAGACCGCACACGATGCGGTATCAAAACTTGCAGACTCAATTCCACTAGGCCAGCCGATTTTAATCGGACATCACAGCGAAAAGCACGCTCGCAAGGACGCCGAGCGCATCGAGAACGGGATGCGTAAGGCCGTCAAGATGTGGGAGACCTCGCAGTATTGGAAGTCTCGGGCACACGGCGCCATTCGAGCGGCGAAATACAAAGAGCTTCCCAATGTTCGAGCCCGCCGAATCAAGGGACTCGAAGCCGACAAGCGGAAGCAAGAACGGACGAAGGCCGAGGCGGATCATTGCTTTAGGTTTTGGTCCGGAGAACTGAAAACAAAAAGCGGAGGCTTGATTCCTGTTACGTATGAAAATGCGTTGGGCTTCTGCAATTATTACGACCATACGCACAAATGCTTTACGCTTGCCGAGTTCCCACGACAAGAGCCCGCAAGTCAATATGAAGGCGCGATGTCGCTTTGGTCCGCTCTCGGCGGATCGGATGGGCAAGATCACGCGATTATCACAGTCGAGCAAGCCAGAGGCATTTCGCTTTCAGGTCATCGGCGCGTTATTGAGCACTGCGACCGATGGATTGCATATCTTGAAAACCGTCTCGAATATGAGCGCGCCATGCTTGCGGCATCGGGAGGCACAGAGGCCGAAAAGAACAAACCCGAAATAGGCGGGGCTTGCCGGTGTTGGTGTGCGCCCGGCTTCGGCAAGGGTTGGGCCTATATTGTGAAAGTCAACAAAGTGACCGTGACCGTTAAAGATAAATCCGGCTCATGGGTTGGTAACACAAAAGTACCCTTCGACAAACTGCAAGGGGTCATCAGCAAGGCAGAAGTAGAAGCCAAACGCCAAGCCGGATTGCTTCAGGAATCCGCGTGCGGGCGAGGTTTCTATCTGTTAGACACGCCTCCCGACACTGCAACCGAAAAACAGGAACGGGAAGCAAACGAAGCACAGCCAAGCGGGCCAGCCCTCCCCATCGACGCGATGCGCCAAACGCTGAAGCAAGGCGTCCAAATAGTTGTAGCGCCTTTGCTGTTTCCTACTCCCCCAGACCTCGCTGCACGTATGGCTCGCCTCGCAGGATCCACGCTGGCCGGTATGCGGGTCCTTGAGCCCAGCGCCGGAACCGGGAATCTGGTCAGAGCGATCATGAATAGCGCGACGGGCGCCGATTGCGTGCGCATCGTGGCCGTTGAGATCAACTCGGGATTAGTCAAAACTTTGCAGCAACAGCGAGACCGCACCGTCCACGCCAACGAGAACAACTTTGATATTCGTCAAGCTGACTTCATGGCTTGCAACGGCGATCTAGGGACCTTCAACGCTATTCTCATGAATCCGCCGTTTGAAAAAGGCCATGACATCAAGCACATCATGCACGCGCTAACAATGCTTCGCCCCGGAGGCCGTTTAGTCGCCATCTGCGCCAATGGTCCACGTCAGGGCGAGCAATTAAAGCCCGTTGTCGAAGCATCGGGCGGCGAGTGGGAAGAACTCCCAGAAGACACATTCGCCGAGGCCGGGACGGGTGTCCGCACAGTTTTGCTTTCGATCAACAAGGACTGAGCCGTCAAGGCGAGGTTGTTCTCAAATCCAAGTAAGCCCGCAGAGCGGGAGAAACGGAGATCGCATGAGCACAAAGCACACCGAAGGTATGTGGCACGCACAACCAGAGCAGGCTACGCACGGCCAAAATGAATGCGTTGTTACTGACGCCGCCGTTATCGTCGCGCGTATCCCCTCGGATCTTTCCGATGCGGAGGATGTCGCAAAACTCATTGCTGCCGCACCCGAATTGTTAGAAGCGGCTGCGAATCTTCTCTCTGCGAAAGATAGGACCAATCAATCCTTGCGCGATGCCCTGCGTAGGGCCGTTCTAAAAGCAGGCGGCGACATTTACAGCAAGTCATAACCCGCGTTGCGGGAGAAAATGAGGAAAGCATGAAAAACAAGAAAATTGTTGTGCACTTGGATTTATCTGAGCTTGATACCGTCGTCGCCGCACTGCGTTTGTGGCAGCACGAATCATCACACATCGCAGATGGTGACGGCGCCCTGGCCGATATGGCCAGCGAACACGGCGATGCTCTCACAAACAAAGAGATAGATGCTCTTTGCGAGCGCATCAATTTCTCGCCGGAAGCTGAGTGCGATTGCGATGATCGCTCTTGGCATGGCGAGGAACACGATAGCGCTTGCCCATTGACAGGAAAACGGTAGGCACCCGGTAGCGCTGAGTCTTGCTGGCCTGTCCATTTGCGCCCGCGTCGCCGGCCGTACGGCGAGGATTGCCCCTAGCACCAGATGAATAATTGCGTTGACGTGCGTATGTGTTTTGTCTTACAGTGTTGTGAGAGAGTTTATGGCTAAGAAAAAATACGTCCCGATTGCTGAGGAGCACAAATTTAGAGCGGCAAAGGAGCGCGAGCAGACGAGGCTCGTTACTGTTCGGCTGCCTCTGAGCTATTGTACGGCTCTGGACAAGCTTGCGCTTGCTGATGCAGACACAGAACGTGCCAGCGTCAGCACTATAATTCGCCGTGCCATTAGTGAATATTTCGTCAAAATGGGGGTGTTGGAGAAATGATTCAATCTCCTCCAATCCTTATGCGCGCTGCCTCCGAGGCTTGGCTCGATCACATTGCAACGCGGAAGCGCCGCCCAGTCAAACAAAGCTCGCTCGCGACGATGCGAAGCTGGGTCAATTCTCGGATTGTCCCCGCGCTGGGATCCATAGAGGTCCGTAAAATTGGAGTAGCGGTGCTCCGGGAATTCATCGAAGAATTGCATACGGATCAATTGAGCCCGAAAACTCAAAACGAGATTGCGGCAGTCGTGAAAGCAATCATTGGAAACTGCAAGAATTCCGAACAAGAACCCCTTTATCCGCGCCAATGGAATAATGAAGACCTTGACCTTCCGGTTGTCCATCACGCAAGTCAAAGAACACCGATTGTCACCGCCGAGGAAATTGAGAACGCGATGGCAATTTCAGAAGACCGCTTCGCTGTGTTGTTCGCGCTTTGCGCCGGGTCTGGATTACGGATCAGCGAAGCTCTTGCTTTGCGGTTGAATTCCGATAGCTCCGATATTTCCGTTTTTGACGCTACGACGGCCACACTAAGAATTCGAACCGCTATCTGGCGCCAACAAGAAACCTCGCCAAAAACAAACGCCGCAAAAAGAGACGTAGAAATTACGCGCAGATTGTCTGATTACATCGCCGCATTTGCCAGCGGTCGCGCCAACTCTTTTCTTTTTGGGAATGGAAAGCCTCTTTCGTCTTCCACGGCGCGTGCTGCTCTCAATAAGCAATTGCCAGGCAAAGGCTTTCATAGCTTCCGGCGTTTCTTTGTCTCCCATCGGCGCGGCATGGGCATGATTGAAAGTGTGTTGAAGCGGCTTGTAGGTCATTCATCCGGCGGGACGATCACGAATCTGTATGACCAATTTGGAAACCGGCCCGAGGACCGACGCGCCGAAGTTGAGCGGTGCGGCTTAGGCTTTTCATTGCCGAAGGGCGCCGCATGACACGCCGCACGGTTACTCGCTGGACCAAACAACATTTAGGCGGTCCGCGCTATATCGAAGTAAGTGCCGAGGATAAAATTCTCGTAGTCGAAAACACCTTGCATCGGCAAATGAAGTTCCGAGAGTGGCTTGCTTCCACTGCAAAGATCGTGAGCCGAGTAGATAGAGCGTTGCGCGAGATAGAAGCCCAGACGTTTGACGTAATATTTTTGGACCGGGATCTTGATGGCAATGGATTCGGAGAAGACATCGCTACACATCTGGCGGCGATAAAATTCCCTGGCAAGGTGATTTGTCATAGCGACAATCACACAGCGGCGCAATTCATAAAGAAGATTCTCGACGACGGAGGAGTGAACATCGAAATCATACCCTTCGGAATTCTCGGAGTTTTCCGCAACCCTACGAAGACGGCGGAAGTGACTACATGAAAAAAGTCACTCAACAAAGGATTGCAACGTCGTACCACGAAGCCGGTCACGTCGTAATCGGCTACGAGCTTGGCATGCGATTAGGAAAACGAGGAGTGTCCATTGTGTCAGACGCCGAATCCGCTGGACGGGCACATCTGCCTTTCACGTTTCGCAACAGTCCAGAATTCGACTCCTCGGATCGAATGCGGTTGCACGTAGAGAGGCGAGCGATGATTTATTTCGCAGGTATCGAAGCGCAGAAAACTTTTGACTCGCGTTCGGTTCGCCATTACCACGCCTCAAGCGACTACCACTGCGCGGTTGACTTGCTGAGTTATTTCTTCGAATCAAGCGTGCTGGAAGCTTACATCAAATTCCTGGTGTTGCGCACCCAGCAGAAAATAAAAGTTAAATCTGTTTGGACGCGCATCGTAACTGTCGCGGAGGCGTTGCAACGGCAAGAGCGCCTCAAACGGACTGAGGTTGAAGCGGTGATGTCTTCAGCAATCAAGCTGTAAGTATAATGACCCGCCAGGGTGAGCGATGGGCAATAGCTTTTGTGTGAGTCTCGAATGACAAAATACCGGCATACCGACCGAAATTGGGAAGCGGACGATGTAAAGCGCGAGCCGCCCCGGACCCGTCTGGTGTCGGGCAAACGCATTTATGCCAACGAAGGTGAAGCAAGCGCCACGGCGGTCAGTCTCGACGCTCGAATCCGTTCGAGCATTCATCTACCAGATCTGGGGCCGTTGGTCCATCCGATTCAAGAAGATATCTTCGACGATTGCAAGCTGGTGTACTCTTCGATTTCGCTCAGTAAGTGTTCAAAGGCAATGACACGAGAATCGATGATCAGTTTTTGCGGGCCAGCACGCAGCTCGATCGCTCCACCCTGCTTTTTATGTAGGCGAATCTCGGTGATATTGCCCCAGGAAAGAGTGCGGGAGCCCAGTAAGCCCCTTTTCGTAATGCCACTTTGGTTGGTGGTAACAGATCCGCTGGCAATCCAAATACCGATAGCCAGGAAAATGAGTGTAATGGCGATGAGCACACCGCCAGGGCGAGATCGTCGATCAATCCAATCCCATGCTGAGAAGGAAATCCAGAAAATTCCGCCCGCGATGCCGACTGCCCTCCATTCCCACTTAACGTCGTAAAAATTCTTGTCACCTTGAGTTCTCGGAAGAAGAGGTCCTTTTGCCCCGAACAGCCAGCGGGTCACGCCAACCAGTAGGGCGATACCTGCCGCTTGCAAGATCAACTCTACTGCCTTTCCCATAGATTACCCGCCTCTATTGGTTCGAAGCCACTCCAGACACCTCTCTAACCTCATCCATTTCGCATCAGGGGCCCGCTCTTGCTGCAGTCACTAGCAACCGGAAGCCTTGACTTGGCATGTGGTGGCATGGGGTCCATTCGCTCCCGGAGAAGGCGCTTGCTGCGGCCGCTGATTGTTTTGATCATGATAACTCTCGCCGGCACTTTGGGCCAAGTCGATTCCCTTTGCAGTTCCAACACCTATCGCGGACGCGTTATGAGAATAAAAGTTGGCACTAGCTTGATCGCCACTGGACGCTGCCACTTCGGCGGAACCCTCGGCAATGGATTCACCTAATTGTTCTCCAACCTTCGCTCCTCCGGCCGCCCCACCGACCAAACCACTAACAGCGTCTTTAGCAATTTCCTTTCCACTGAGCACCTCGGTCCCCGATTTGCCTTCGAGAGCACGACCCGCAACTCCTCCCACGACGTTACCTCCCGCTCCCACCACAGCGGTCGCCACTACTCCCGCCTCAGGTCCGGCAAGTCCAATCGCCGCGCCCGCAATCGCACCCTTTAGCGCAGCACCCTCTACGCTTTTCACATCAATTGGCTTTCCGCGCAATTCGGAGGCGATAATTTCTCCTCCGGCACCGATAATGCCGCCAACAAAAGCTCCGACAGCAACTGTACACAGCGGATAACAGTGCCCATCTAAATCTGGTCTCAAGATCGGGTTGTCACGGACATAGGTGTAAAGATTCAAGGACTGCGGGTCGGTTATATCTGCGTACGGCACGCCCGTTGGCTTTGTTGACCAATCGGGAATCATGAACCGACCGTACTGCGACGAGTAATAGCGTGCCCCAAAGTTATCCAGTCCGGACTCACTGTCCCTTTCCTTTCCGGTGAATTTGTGATGATTGACCGTTGGTTGCGGGTTCCACTCCTGCCCGAATGGGAGGTAACTGCCGCCCCACACGACCACACCTGTTCCATCCGACAGCAACCGCGCCGAACCGACATGATCTTGATGGTAGAATGTCGTCGCTGTATACTGCGAATATGGACCCGCGTTCGGGTCGCGATTCACATAATAGCCCACTCCTGTCATTCCTGAAGTGCCCGAGGCCGACAGACTCACCGACGGCTCACGAGTGTAAATCGGCCGAATCGTGCCATCCACGCTAGTCAACACCAGATCCTGGTAGTAGATATTCCAGTTCCCAGGAGACGTTGTGTATTCGGTAACCAGTCCGAGGGCGCTTATCGTTTTTCCTGCGAAGCTGCTCAGGTCAAATACCCGGTACGTCCAGGTGTTTTGGGCCGTATCTTCGTTTATCAACATGCTGTTTTGGTCGTATAGGTTGAATCCCAAGCGGGTCCCATCCGTGAACCAGATGTCCGGCCCTCCCTGGGAGCCGGTCGTTTGGTATTGCCACAGGATGAGCTTATCCCCAGACCGGAGAACGTACCCACCATATCCCGCTGCGTTCGCGAAATAAAATGCCTCGGATTGCGTCCCGCAATTCGAGCAGTAATTGCCATACGTGAGAATACGGTCCTCGTAGTTGTCAGATCGGGCCAGGCGACGCGAGCCTAGAAAGATGTAGTCCGTCCAGGCGCCAGTGGAGGCATTGTACTCAACAATCGGCTGACCGTTGAAGTAGGCGTACCCTGTTTTGATGCCGCCGATGTTTTTCTCAATGCGCTGGCCCTCGGCGTCATAGGAATATGTCGCGCCAGAAGCATTGACTGTGGCGATGCGGCTTTCCGCATCATAGGTGTAAATATTGACGCCGTCCGTAAGTAGGTCCCCGGCGGGGTCGTAGGAAAAGCCAGAATTGGTAATGTGGTTGTTTGCGTTTACTCCAAGGCTGAGCTGCGTCCCGGAGCACTTCGCCAGCGTCTCGGAAAGCAGGTTAGCCCAAACATCGTAGCCGAAGTTGTACCCCCAGCAATCCTGCCCCGATGTGGCCGCACTCTGCGCCGTGGCCAAGCGATTCAGGAAATCGTACGTGAAACTCTGCGTCCGGTTTCCTTGCAGATTGTCAGTGACACTGACGACGTTGCCGTTGTTGCCACCGGAGCCGGGTTGGCAATTCGTTCCAGGCGTCGGATAGTAGTTGTTCGTGCGGTTTAGCCATGTAGTGGTACCGACGGAAACCTGAAGGTTGCAGGGCTGGAACCGATTGTTGTAGCTCTCTGCCTCAATGACGCCACTACCTAGAGTCAAGCTGGTGGGCGCTCCGTTCGGAGCATAGCTTGCACTGCTCAGGTAGTTGAAGCCGACCGCCGTGCCGTTATAGCTGGCGAATTGCGCCTGCGTCGGCTGCGTAGCGTTGTTGTATTGGTAGGTCACCTGTCGCCCGCTGGGATAACCAAGCTGGATGAGGTCACCAGCTAGATCATACGTGGCGCTGATGTTGTACGACCAGACCCCGCAATTCAACGGCGAACTGGTATCACGCATCGCGACTCTGCCCATAGCGTCGTATCCAAGGACGATCCCCGAGCAGCCACCCGTGCCGTTGAAATAAGCAAAGGACAAGCGCCCGATAGAGTTTGGTGTTGCTTGGCCCCAAGACGTTTGTGTTAGATCGTAGTAGTAGGTCACATCCGGAGACGACAGTGGGCAACTCGCCGAAGCGTAACGCTTTCCAACTACTCGATTCAGAGCGTCATCGCAATAAGTTGTGGTGACAGCCCGAGCGTCAGTTTTTGTGGTCACGTTGCCGTTGGCGTCGTACGTGTAGTTAATCGTTCCAGACTCAGGGTTCGTCGCCTGGGTAAGGCGCGAAAGCGAATCATACGAGAACGTGCGCTGCCGCGAACCGCTCTGCGTCACCGAAAGCAGATTGTCGAGCGCGTCGTAAGTATAGTTTGTCGGGTAGTTCAGACCGCTGGGGTCCTCCCAAACGCCTGTTATTCTGCCTGCCCCATCGGCGCACGATTTCCTCGCTTTCCCAACTTCGTCTGTCACCGTCGTGCATGGGAAACTTGCGTAGTTGGTGTTGACGGTGTTGCCGTCTTGCTCAACGACCGAAGTTACTCGGTTCAATCCATCGTAGTACGTCTTCGTCAGCCCATAAGTAGTATCGCTGGTGGTACAGTACGGATTCGAGACGGAAAATGTCCGCCCATCGCCGTCGTATGTCGTGTCCACATACGAATATCCTGAAGAGCATGTTGAAGTTGGGACCGTGGCCTTGGTCTGTTTAGGCCGCCCAAGCCCGTCGAAGACCTGGGTCGTCACAATGCTCGGGTCGGGCGTGGCTAACTTCGTGACCGTGTCGCCAACGAAGACGTTCCCGCTGTAGTTGTAGGCAATACTGGTCTGGCCAGTGTCTGGGAAGTTTCCTTGCGTGGGCCGCAGCATATGATCGTACGCATAGGTCGTTCCCGTACGGCCATTCGCCACATCGTTCGGGTCCTGGATTGCCGTGACAAGGCCGGTATTGAAGTCATACGTGTAATTGGTCTGCTGGCCTAATGCATTGGTGATCGTGGTCGGGAAAGCGCCAAAGTACGAACCTGAATAGGAATAGGTCTTCGAATTAGTCAGCGGGTCAGTAGAAGTGTGAATCATCCCTGTATCGTAGACGTGTTTAGTAGTCGTAAGGGGAGTCTCGGACGGCGTCGAGGTTGAACACGGATTCGTAAAAAGCTGGCGCTTGATCGACGTGAGATTTCCTCGTACTGAGAACGGCGCGGAGACATGCTGCTCACTCACTCCCGAAGAGTCCGCGGCAGATTCGTCATAGCCGTAGTCGGTTTCGGAACACTTGTTGCCGTTCATGTCCGTAAGTATCTTTGACTGGACTAGGTCAAGCAAGTTAGCTGAAGCATAACTAGAATTCGAAAGTGAAATATAGGAGGTATTCATTGTAGATAAAGCGGGTCCCGCCGCCCCGTTGCTATAATCGTAGTGGGTCTCACTGGTGACCAAACCGTACGTGGGGTTCGAAACAGAGGCTGGGCACTTGGAAGTGTAGGTACTGCCACCCGGATTGGAGTCCTTGAATGAAAAATAGCCGCAATCGTAGATTTTGGTTGTCTTACTTGTCTGTCCATTTGCCCACTGCGTGGTGGTCGAGAGCAAAATCTGCGGGTCAGGCGGTGTGGAATAACCTGTAGAAACGTCACTCGGAAATGGGTCCGGTAGGTCTTGATAAGTGTTCGCAACTGTTTTTAGCAGAGTCCGATTTGAACCGGTTCCCGAATAGTACTGAACTTGGCTTAGGAGACCGGTACAGCCCCCCTTAGAATATTGAGTTGCTACAGTATCGTTGCCCAATGGGTCAGTTACGGTAAACGGATTTCCGGTATTTCCGGATAGGAAGTTATAGTTCCAGATAATGTTCGAACTGCCATCAAATACGGTTCGCGAAGTAACAGTACGGAGGTAGCTGGGATAGTATTCACCACATGGGTCCGTGGTCGTTGTCCAGTTGTACGTAATGGTCCCACCAGTGGGGGTCTTAACTTCAGCTATGTCCCCCCAACTATCATAATCAAACTCCCACTTAGTCCCGTCTGGCAGAATCGCACCTGTCATTTCGTAAATTGGGCTTCCGTAATTGCCATAGGCGGACCCTGGGGGCATGCTAATGTACGGTTGAATGCTCGAATAGCAAAAAGTAAAGGTTCGCGTTGTACCATTTGGACCAGGGACAGTCCATACAGACGTATTCACTGCCGCTACGGGACAACCTGCCACATTTGGAATGGACGCTTCGAGTGTCCACGTCCGGCCCATGGTGTCCGTGGCCGTGCAAAAAGACTCGGTGCCGTTATAAGACCAC
>Ga0206873_1048_pt1 | contig 39126 bp, 32 predicted proteins | sample Alteio_BWOrgCont_11_FD_152631 | JGI IMG/M metagenome (GOLD analysis project Ga0206873, IMG submission 152631) | Enriched cells from forest soil in Barre Woods Harvard Forest LTER site, Petersham, Massachusetts, United States -... | ecosystem: Environmental > Terrestrial > Soil > Temperate forest >...
GTTTTGACGGCAAGGTGATTCGGCGCGACGGGATGTTTGTGCCGGCGGAGTTGCGCAAGCTGAATCCGGAATATTTGCTGGGGAAAACCTAAAGGCTTTTCGAACCGCGATAAATTTATCCACCCTCCATGACGACTGCCCCGGTTTCGGCGTTGAGCGAGTACATCCGGCGTTTGCCCAAGACGGAAACGCACTTGCACCTCGAGGGGGCGCTGCCGTGGGAATTGCTGAACCGGCTGGATGCGCGCCGTTTTGCGAGTCCGCCGGCCTCGTGGTCGGAGCACTTTCGGTTTGATTCGTTCGCGCATTTCGAGAAGGAGCTGCTGGACATGGCGTTTGCGTGGTACGCGACGCCGGAGCGCTACCATCAGGCGGCGAAGATCGTGTTCCAGCGGCATCTGGCGCAAAACGTGCGCTACGTGGAGACGAGTTTTGCGTCGGGGATGATGCAGTTTGGCGGGTTGCCGGGGAAGGAAGTGGTGGCGGCGATTCGCGAGGCCGCGCCGGCGGGGCTGGAGGTGCGGGTGTTCCTGGGCATCCATCACAATGGGTGTCCGCCGGAAATGCGGGCGATTTTCGAGGACGCGCTGACGTGGCCGGGGCTGGCGGGCTTTGACCTGCATGGAGTGGAAACGGTGCCGCTGGAGGGCTGGACGCGGGAGTTGTGGCCGGCGGCGCGGGCGGCGGGGAAGTACACGAAGGCGCACGCGGGGGAATTTTGCGGGGCGGAATTTGTGCGGACAGTGATCGAAGAGTTGGGCGCGCAGCGGGTGCAGCACGGGGTGCGGGCGATTGAGGACCCGGCGGTGGTGGCGCTGGCGGCGGCGCAGGGGGTGGCGTTTGACGTGTGCCCGATTTCCAATGTGAAGCTGGGGGTGGTGCCGTCGCTGCGCGAGCATCCGCTGCGGCGGTTGCGGGCGGCGGGGGTGGTCTGCACGATCAGCACGGACGACCCGATTTCCTTCGGCAACAGTTTGCAGGACGAGTACGAGGCGCTGGCGCGCGAGCAGGATTTCACGCCGGCGGAACTGGCGGACTTGGCGCGGGCGGGATTCAAGGTGGCATTGGTGGAGGAAGCGCAGCGGGAGCGGTGGCTGAGTGAAGTGGACGTGGTGAAAGGGTGAGGGGCGTCCTTTCCGCTCGCGCCGGGGGTGGATTGCTTCTACCTATGGTGGCCATGGATGCCGCGAACATGCGCCGGGTTTCCGCCGGGCTGATGATCGGCTGGTCGGTTTGGGCGGGAGGCTGCGCGACGCCGGAGGGCGGTTCGCAGAAAACCGGGCCGGTGGCGGGGCAGCGTTGGGATTTGCCGTTGTCGAGCAATGCGACGCTGGGGCTGGCGTGGATTCCGGCGGGGACTTTCACGATGGGCAGCCCGGCGAGCGAGTCGCGCCGCAAGGCGGATGAGGGGCCGCAGACGCAGGTGACGCTGACGAAGGGTTACTGGATGGGGACGACTTTGGTGACGATCGGGCAGTGGAAGGCCGTGATGGGCGTGGGCGTGCGCGACCAACTGGCCAAGGAAATCAACGACGACACGCTTTATGAACTCGGCGGGAAACAGCAGAGGTTGCGCGATTTCATGGGGTGGTCGCGGGAGGCGGAGTCGACGGATTATCTCGGGAACGAGAACGACGAGCTGCCGATGTATTTTGTGAGTTGGAACGACGCACAGGAATTTTGCCAAAAGCTCACGGCGCAGGAGCGCGCGGCCGGTCGGTTGCCGGCAGGGTATGTTTATAATTTGCCGACGGAGGCGCAGTGGGAAAACGCGTGCCGGGCGGGCACGACGGAGGCCACCTACGCGGGGCCGAACACGGCTGCCGTGCTCGACGGCATCGCCTGGTATGCCGCCAACAGCGCCCAGGGTTACACCGGCCGGGCGGTGCGCAACGGCGCCGGCCCGCGCGACGTGGCGAAAAAGCAGCCGAATGCGCGGGGACTTTACGACATGCTGGGGAATATTTGGGAATGGTGCCGCGACTGGTACGGGCCGACGTATCCCGGCGGCAGCGTGATCGATCCGACCGGCCCGGCGAGCGGCACGGAGCGCGTAAACCGGGGCGGCAGTTTTGGCAGCGGCCCGCGCGACGAACGTTCCGCCAGCCGCGCGCAGAATCCTCCACCTGAAGCAAGCGCGTACCGGGGCTTCCGGGTCGCCCTTTGCGCCAACTGATGAAACCGGAAATCGCAACCGTGCGGGTGACGACGAAATTTGCCGGCGAGCGCGCCGACAAGGTGCTGGCGTGGCATTTCCAGGAGACGAGCCGGGCGCGCTTGCAGGAGTCGTTCGCGCAGGGGAAGGTGCAACTGCTGGGGCAGGCGATTTCGAAATCGCACCGGGTGGCGGTCGGGGATGTATTGAGCGTGGAATTTCTGGAGCTGGCCGTGTCGAAAGTTGAGGCGGTGGAGGGGGATTTAACGGTGCTTTATGAGGACGACGATTTGCTGGTGCTGAACAAGACGTCAGGCTTGATCATGCATCCGGGCAGCGGGACGGGCGAGGACACGCTGGTGCATTTTGCGTTGCACCACACGGGGGGAAAACTGAGCCGGCTGGGCGGCGCGCGGCGACCGGGCATCGTACACCGGCTGGACAAGGACACGACGGGAGCGCTGGTGCTGGCGAAAAGCGACCGGGCGTACCTGGCGCTGACGCGGTTGTTTGCCGAGCGGGCGATGGCGAAGGAGTATCTCGCGCTGGCGCAAGGCGTGCCGGCGCTGCGCTCGGGGGGAATCCGCGAGCCGATTGGGCGCAACCCGCTGGCGCGGGTGAAGATGGCGGTGGTGACGGACAGCCGGGGCAAGCCCGCTCACACGGACTGGGCGGTGGAGGAGATTTTCGGCAAGCAGGCGGTGTTGGTGCGGTGCTGGCTGCACACGGGGCGCACGCATCAAATACGCGTGCATCTGGCGCATCTGGGGCATCCGCTGCTGGGGGACCGCACGTATGGCTGGAGGCCCCGGACGCTGGAAACCACGAGACCGGAGCGGGTGATGCTGCACGCGGCGGTGCTGAGTTTCGCGCATCCGGCGGATGGGCGGACGATGAATTTTACCGTGCCATTGCCGGCGGATTTTCTAGCGTTGATCGCGCAACTGCGCGAAGAAACGCGCCGCCACGCCAAAACGAAGATTGTTCCATGAATGGACGACGCGATCCGTGCCGGCGAGTTCGAGCAGGGTGATGATGGTGACGAGGGCGGCGGGCATGATGTCAGCGCGTTCGCGGGTGAAGTGGGGAATGCGGGCGCGGGCGTCGGCGGGCAACGGCGCGATTTCGTCGAGCAGGGCGATTAGATCGGCGAGTAAGATTTCCGCGGGCCAACTGGCCTTGGCGGTGAAACCACGGCGGTGGCTGAAGAGGGCGCGGACGACGGTGAACGCGCCGCCCGAGACGACGACCTTGCCTTGAGAGAGGAAGTGGAAGCCGCTGGCGGCAAAGGCGCGGCGGGATTCTTCGGCGACGGCAGCGCGCGCGGCGGCGGGAAAAGGGCCGAGTGCATCGGGCACGTATTTTTCCGTCAGGCGCACGGCGCCGAGCTGGAGACTGACGGCCTGCTCAATGGCGCCGGTGACATAGCGGATGCACTCAAGGCTGCCGCCGCCGAGGTCCATGATGGAAAAGGATTTATCTCCGCCGAGAGCGGGATCGGTCTGGATGCCGCGGGCGATGAGGAGGGCTTCGTCCTCGCCACTGAGCACTTCGATGGGGGCGTGGGCGAGGGCTTGGACACGCGCGGCGAAATCGGCGCGGTTGCGGGCATCGCGCACGGCGCTGGTCGCGACGATGCGGCGGTGGACGGGGGCGAAGGGTTCAGCAAGGGCGAACAATTGGGCGATGGCGGCGAGGCCGGCGGTCATGCCGGCTTCACCGAGACTGGACTTTTCCTGGCCGAGGCCGCCGCTGATGCGGGTTTCAATCGTTTCCTGAAAAAGGGGAATCAATTCCGGGCCTTTGGGCGCGCCGGGGCCGGGCGAGGCCACCAGGATTTTGATGGAGTTGCTGCCGATATCGACGACGGCGAGGACGGGCTGGCTCATGGCGCGGAGAAGTTGGACGGGACAAGGAAAGATTTGAACAGAAGAAAGCGAAGAGAGCGAAGGAGGAAAATGAACAGAAACAAGCGGGGTGATTCCGTCAGCGTGGGATGACTACCATTCGTAGTCGGCGGGGGCGATGAGGACGGTGAATTCGCCGCGGAGGTTGTTGCCCACGAGCTTGGCGGGCATTTCGCCGGCGGGGCCGAGAAGGAAGGTTTCGAATTTTTTCGTCAACTCGCGGGCGAGGCCGACGATGCGCGTGGGGCCGAGTTCGGCGACGAGGTCGTCGGCGAGGGCGGCGATGCGGTGGCAGGATTCGTAGAGGATGATGGTGTATTCAAAATCCCGATACTTGGCGAGGAAGCGGCGGCGGGCGGCGCTTTTGGGCGGCAGGAAACCGGCGAATAGAAAACCGTGGGTCGGCAGACCGGAGGCGCAGAGGGCGGCGAGGAGGGCGGACGGGCCGGGCACGGGGATGACGGGCAGGCCGGCGCGGCGGCAGGCGCGCACGACGCGGAAGCCCGGATCGCTGATGTTGGGCGTGCCGGCGTCGCTGACGAGGGCGACGGACTGGCCGGTGCGGAGTTTTTCGACCAGATGCTCGGCCTGCGCGATTTCGCGATGGTCGTGGTAGGAGACGAGCGGGCGGGAACTGCCGGCGTGCGTGAGCAAATTGCGCGTGACGCGGGTGTCTTCGCACGCGATCAAATCGCAAGTGCGCAGGAGATGGGCGGCGCGGGGGGAAAGATCCCCGAGGTGGCCGATGGGCGTGGCGATGACGTAGAGCGAGCCGGGCTCCGGGGGTTGGAGCGCGGGAGCCTGGGCGCGGTTCGACAAGCTCACCGTAGACGCGGGCGGGGAAGGAGCGGAGCCGTCGGGCATGGCGACGCCAGTAAACTACCAGGCGGATAAAAAAGCGAGGCGCCGATTGCAATGGGCGCGAACAGCCAAGGCCGCGAAAAATGCGGCTAATATTGGGGCGCCGAGCTACCCATGCCCGGGACGCCGCCTTCCCACGAAGCGGGGGTGGCCCAGGGGACTTTTTGCGTGGACTCGGCCTGCGGGTTGTCGGCACAGGCGCTGAGGCCCGCGAGCGCAAGCAACGCCAAAAGGAGCGTCAGCCAAAAACGAGACGAAGGGGAGGAGGTCAGCCTCATGGCGTCGGCCCGGAAGAGGGCGGGGATGCTTAGTGGATGCGGACGTAGTCCACGGTCTGGCCCTTGGAGATTTGCTTGGGCGAGCTGCCGGACATGATCATCGCGACCGAGAAATCGGGCTCGGCGTCGGTGACCTGGACCTGGACGAGTTGCACGCCGGCATTTTGGAGGGAGAGCTGGGCGTCGTTGACGAGGCCGCTGTTGGAGCCGGCGCTGATGACGACGAGTCCCTGGCTGGAATTCAATTGAAGGATCTTGGCGGGGGCCGGCGTGGTGGAGAAGGTGGGGGCCACGGGAGCGACAGTGGCGGCCGGGGCCGCGGTAGTGTTGCCGGAGTCGGTGCTGGCGGTGGTGGTCGTAGTGGTATTGGCGGCCGAAGTGGCGGGGGCGGCCTCGGCTTTTGCCTGGAGGGCGGCGACTTGCGCCTTGAGGTCGTCCACGGAGGCCGCCTGCTGCTTGAGCGCGGCGATCTGGGTGTTCAAATCCTGGATTTGGGCGTCCTTGGCCTGGGCGGCCTGCGTGGCCGTGCTGGCGTCGGTGCGGGCCTGGGCGAGGAGGGTTTCGTAGCCGGCGTCCTTGGTCTTCTGATCTTCAAGCTCGGTGGTGAGCTTCTGCTTGTCCTGCTCGGTGGCGGCGGCTTCCGCCTTGGCGTCGGCCAGGGTCTTTTGCGCGGCGGTCAACTGCGCGGCGACGGTGGCGGCCTGTTGCTTAGCCTGCTGGCTTTTTTTCTCCGAGAGAAAATAGATGCCAGCGGCGGCGAGGGCGGCCACGATGGCAATAATACGCAGAGCTTGCGAGACGGCGTTCATAGATTGAGGGGATGGGGTAGGGGAATAATTTACACAGCGGGCTGAAATCAGCCTGCTGAGAAGCTGTACACGTTACCCGAAATGGACGCGGCCGCAGTTTTGCGGACGCCTTTTTCCGGGTTGGCGGCCATGTGCTCCAACAATTTAAAGATGAGTTCAACTTGGGGTTCAAGTCCCAATTTGGCGGCGAGTTGCGGGGCGGTGAAGGACTGGCCGGGGGCCGCGCGCAGGGCGAGGAGCACTTTTTGCTTCGCGGCGAGGATGCCGGCGGCGGCCTTTTTGCCGGCTTCGACTCCCGGCTGGTGGTAGGCGTTGATGCCCACGAGGCTGCCATAGAAGCCGACGGTGCGTTCGAAGAGGGCGATGACCTGGCCGACGGAGACGGCGGAGACTTCGGCCAAAGTAATCGTGATGGACTGGCGACCCTTCTCGAAGAGCGCCTCGCGCGTGCCGAGGAGGAAGCCCTGCAGGAAGTCGCCGCAGGTGGTGTCAGGCTCGATGTCAACGACGGGGCCGGCGCGGTCCTTGAGCACTTCGATGAAGACCGCGAAGAAGTTGAGCACGCCGTCGCGCAACTGCTGGACGTAGGCGTGCTGGTCGGTGGAGCCTTTGTTGCCGTAAACGGAAATGCCCTGGTGGACGGTCTTGCCCGCGAGGTCGAATTCCTTGCCGAGGGATTCCATGACGAGTTGCTGCAAATAGCGGGAGAGCAGGAGCAGGCGGTCCTTGTACGGGAGGATGACCATGTCCTTCGCGCCGCGGCCATCGGTGAGGAAATACCACGACAGCGCCATGAGGGCCGCCGGGTTTTTCTCGAGCGGGCGCAGGCGCGTGACGGCGTCCATCGCTTTCGCGCCGGCGAGGAGGCCGCGGATGTCCACGCCCTGCAAAGCAGCGGGCAGGAGTCCGACGGGGCCGAGCTCGGAGGTGCGGCCGCCCACCCAGTCCCACATCGGGAAGCGGGCGAGGAAGTTGTTTTTGACGGCGTGCTGGTCGAGGTGGCTGCCGTCCCCGGTGGTGACGACCGCGTGGCTCCCAAAGTTCAGGCCGGCGCGCTGGTAGGCGGCTTCGCATTCGACCATGCCGTTGCGGGGCTCGGGCGTGCCGCCGGACTTCGAGGTGATGATGGTCAGGGTGCGGCCCAATTGGCCCTCAAGCTGCCGGAAAACGAGGTCAATGCCGTCGGGGTCGGTGTTGTCGATGAAGTAGATGGCGAGCTTGTCGCGGCCGGGCTGGGCGAGCGCGTGGGCGACGAATTCGGGGCCGAGGGCGGAGCCGCCGATGCCGACGCAGAGGATGTTTTTGAAGGGGCCGGCGGAGCCTTTGATTTCGCCCTTGTGCACCTTGGCGGCGAAGTCCTCGATGCGCTTGATGGTGGATTCGACGTCGTTGCCGATGGCGGGGGTGGGCGCGAGGCCGGGGTCGCGGAGCCAGTAGTGGCCGACCATGCGGTTTTCGTCGGGGTTGGCGATGGCGCCTTTTTCGAGGGCGTCCATGGCGTCCATGGCGGCGGTCATCTGGGGCCGCATTTTTTCCAGGAAGTCGTCGGGAAAGGAGACGCGACTGACATCCACGGCGACGCCGAGTTTTTCAAAAGGCAGGTAAAATTTTTGGAAACGGTCCCAGCTCATGGTGCAAACTCCGGTTGAAGGTTAGGGGAAGAACGGTGGCCGGGTGGGGGGCGGGGCGCAATCCCAATCTGGCGGGCCGGACGGAGCGGAACGGGGAATTCACCGCAAAGACACAAAGGGAGGAGAAAAGAAGAAACCGCAGATTACGCAGAGGAGCGCAGATTAGGAAGAGAGGGGGGATTTTACCGCAAAAAACGCAGAGAACGCAAAAAATAGGAATTCGGAATGCGGAATGCTGAATTCGGAGGGCACGAGGGACATATTTACGCTTGGCCCGGGCGGTGGGCGGGGTGAAAATGGGGACGATGACCGACGCCGACACTTCCCTCCAGGTGCTCAAGGACCGCGTGCTGGCGTTTGCCGGCGAGCGCGACTGGCAGCAGTTCCACAGCCCGAAGAACCTCGCGATGGCGCTGGCGGCGGAGGCGGCGGAGTTGATGGAGCATTTTTTGTGGAGCGACGCCGGGGAGTCGCACGCGCGGGCGGCCGACCCGGCGCGGCGGGCGCGGATCGCGGAGGAGCTGGCGGACGTGCTGATCTACACGATGGAGTTCGCCAACGTGACGGGGCTGGACCTGACAGCGGCGGTGCTGGAAAAGCTGCAACGCAACGCGGAAAAGTACCCGGTCGAAAAGGCGCGGGGGCGGAGTGAGAAGTACACGGAGCTATGAGGGGGCGGGCTGAATGGAAAAAGAAAGATGGAAAATGAAAGAGAATTCACCGCGAAGGCGCGAAGGGCACGAAGCGGAGAAGGAAAAAAGTTTTCCCGAGGCCAATTTTCAGTGCGGGTTTTCCTCTGCGCCTCTGCGGCTCTGCGCGAGTTTTTCGCCGGTTTTGGCCGATGCGCGTTTTAAGGGAATAATCATCAAAAAGAAAGGGGAACACTGAGTGAGCATTCTGGCTCGCCAAGGGCGGGCGGGGGCCTAAGCTGGGGTCATCATGATTGGCTGGATCCTGCTTGGCATCATCGTGGTGGCGGTCATTTTCGCCATCAGTATTTACAATGGTTTGGTGGCGTTGCGCAACCGGTACAAGAACGCGTTCGCGCAGATTGACGTGCAGTTGAAGCGGCGGTACGACCTGATCCCGAACCTGGTGGAGACGGCGAAGGGGTACATCAAGCACGAGCGGGAAACGCTCGAGGCGGTGACGGCGGCGCGCGGCGCGGCGGTCGCGGCGGGGCAGAAGGCGGCGGCGGACCCGACGGCCCCGGGCGCGGTGAAGGCGCTGGCGGGGGCGGACGCGCAACTGTCCGGCGCGCTCGGGCGGCTGATGGTGGTGGTCGAGGCGTACCCGGACTTGAAGGCGAACCAGAACATGATGCAGCTTTCCGAGGAATTGACCTCGACGGAGAACAAGGTGTCGTTCGCGCGGCAGGCCTACAACGATGCGGTGATGATTTACAACACGACGCGGGAACAGTTCCCGGCGGTGATTTTCGCCAATATGTTCGCGTTCCTGCCGGCGGAATTGTTTGAAATCACCAAGGTGGAGGAGCGCGAGGCGCCGAAGGTGCAATTCACCTAAGCTCGAATTTCACCGCAGAGAGCGGAGAGCGCAGAGGAAGATAATGAGAGTTCACCACGAAGGACACGAAGGGCACGAAGAAGAGGAGGGCTGAAAGGGTGGCGGGAGGGTGATTTTGGTTTCGTCATTCGGCATTTATATTTCGTAATTTAAGGCCATGGACTTTTTTGCGGCGCAGGATCGGGCGCGCGGGCAGACCCGCCTGCTGGTGGCGTATTTCATCCTGGGGGTGGCGGGGTTGATTGTGGCGTTGTATGCGGTGGTGATGGCGGGGCTGGTGATTGACCAGCAGCATTTCCAGCCGCAGCGGGCGGATTACAATTACGACGCGGCGGCTATGGGAGCGCCGAACTTATGGCGGCCGGATATTTTCGCGTGGGTCGGGCTCGGCACGCTGGGGGTGGTGGGCGTCGCGTGCATGACGAAGATCGCCGAGCTGCGGTCGGGCGGCGGTGCGGTGGCGCTGAGTTTGGGCGGCGCGCCGGTGTCGCGCGACACCACGGATATCGCGGAGCGGCGGTTTCTGAACATTGTGGAGGAAATGGCGCTGGCGTCGGGCGTGCCGGTGCCGGAGGCGTATGTGCTGGAGCAGGAGGGCATCAACGCGTTTGCGGCGGGCTTCCGGCCCGAGAACGCGGCGGTGACGGTGACGCGCGGGGCGCTGCGGAATCTTTCGCGTGACGAGTTGCAGGGGGTGATCGGCCACGAATTCAGCCACGTGCTAAACGGGGACATGCGGCTGAACGTCGAGCTGATTGGGGCGGTGTTCGGGCTGGTGGTGATCACGGTGATCGGGCGGGAATTGCTTTTTGTGGTGGGGCGCAGCGGCGGCGGGCGGAGTTCGAACGGCAAGGGAGCGGACCCGCGGCTGGTGCTGCTGTTCCTCGGGCTGGCGCTGATTGTGCTCGGCTGGCTGGGGGTGTTGTTTGGGCGGCTGATTCAGGCGGCGGTGTCCCGGCAGCGGGAAGCGCTGGCGGATGCGTCGTCGGTGCAGTTCACGCGGAACCCGGAGGGCTTGGCGGGGGCGTTGAAGAAGATCGGCGGCCTGCCGGAGGGGTCGCAGGTGAAGCATGCGCACGTGGAAGAAACCGCGCACCTGTTTTTCGCGCCAGCGCTGCACACGCTGTTCGCGACGCACCCGCCGCTCGAGCAGCGCATCCGCGCCCTGGAGCCGAACTGGGACGGAAAATTTATCGAGGTGGGCGACGCCGAGGAAACTGCCGATGCGCCGGCGCGCGGGATTGCGCCGGCGGGCCGGCCGGGTCCCGTGCGGGCGGAGAGCTTGGTGCTGGCCGCGAGCGTGGCCGCGGCGGCGGGCTTGGCGGGAGTGCGCAACTGGCGTGAGAATTTGCCGCCAGCCGTGCAGCAGGCGCTGGCCAGCCCGGCGGGTTGTCGCGCGCTTGTGCTGGCGTTGACTTTGGATGAGGGCGAGGCCGCGCGGCAGGCGCAGGTGCAGCAGTTGCGCGTGAGTCGCGAACCGGCGGCGGAGGCTGCGGCGCAACTGGCCGAGGCGGTGCATGCGACGGACGCGGGGCGCCGCCTGCCGCTGCTGGAGCTGGCGCTGGCCGGGCTGGCGGGAACGTCGGTCGCCGAGCGCGCGACGCTGCTGGCGCGGATGCGCGAGCTGGTGTGGCTCGACCACGTCGTGATGCTGCATGAATTTGCGCTGCTGCGCGTGGCGGAATACCGGCTCAAGCCGCGCCAGGCCCCGGTGGTTGGCTCCAGCGATCCGCGGGCTTATGCGCGGGACGTGGCGGCGGTGTTGTCCGCGCTGGCCTATGCGGGCACGGAGGATGACGCGCCGGCGGCGGCGGCTTTCCAGCACGGGCTGGCGGGGTTGCCGGAGCTGGCCGGCGGCGTCGCGCTGATTCCGCGGGCGGAGGCAACCCTGGAGCGCGTCAGCGTCGCGTGCGGGCGGCTGGAGGGCGCGCCGTTTTCCTTCAAGAAACAACTGCTCGAGGCCGGGGCGCAGGTCGTCGCCGAGGACGGCGTGGTGCAGCCGGCGGAGGCGGAATTGCTGCGGGCGCTGGCGGCTTCGCTGGGGTGCCCGCTGCCGCCGGGATGAGGATAAAACAAGAGGGGACGACACGGAGGTCGTCCCTCCAAGGCAAGCTGCCGCCGGGGTGAAGGCGGACTACGATTGGACGGCGGACTTGTCGCGGCGGAGGTGGGCCGTGAGCGCGACGCGGAAACCCTGCGCGGCGAGCCAGAAGATGCCGCTGATGCAGACAGACGTGAAGGCGGCGAGGCCCCATTTCCAGGCTTCCGGGGCGTCGGGCGTGTGGCCGTAGCAGACCCAGGTCAGGACGGCCCAGAAGACGCCGGTGAGCAGAAGAACGAAGGCGTTGGCGGCAAGGTCGATGATCTTGCTGCGGCTGAGAAGTGGTGCGGAAGCGGGCTGGCTCATGGGCGGGAGAATGCAAGCGCAGGGCGGGCCGGGCGGTCAAGCCGAAACCCGGCGGGCATTTGCCCTCCTGCTGGAGGGACGTCCTGCCTTGGCGGGATCGCGTCCTCTTCTTTGACTCAAACTGTACGACCACCCCCGGCCGGATTTGCCCTCGTGCTGGAGGGACGACCGCCGTGTCGTCCTCCTTGGTCACCCAAATTGTACCACGACCCCCCGCGTCCCGGGCGTGTTTTGGCGTTGCGGTGGGGCGGGCGGATGTGCATGTTGATTCGTTTTAACCCTGTCTTATCCGCATGAGTGGACGCATCCAAAGTTTCAAAAAGGCCAAGCACCGGTCGACGTCGAAGCGTCCGGGCGCGAAGCCGAACCCGCACCGCCAGCGCGCGCTGGCCGACCGCCGCCGCCGCAAGGCCGCCCGGGCGGGCTTGCTCGCCGAACGCGCCCGCAAGGCCGCGTACCCGGTGGGAGTCTAGGGCCGCGGGGCGTGCCCGCGGATGGCGCAACCGGCCCGCGGGGGTTGGCCGCGCAGGGTGCTTTCGGCGTTGACGACGCGGGAGCGCGGCTTAATTCTGAATTTTCGCCGAGACGGCACGGGGGAGTAGCTCAGTTGGTTAGAGCGCCTGCTTCACACGCAGGAGGTCCAGGGTTCGAGTCCCTGCTCTCCCACCATTTTGGGGGTTGGACAATCTGGGCCACTGTCATTTGCAGACCGCTTTGGCCAAATGGCCGCGGGGTGCTTTAAAACATCGCTGGCCGCGGGGTGCTTCAATGTGCACGAGTGAGCAGTAAGATATTTTTGCGCTAGATTTTAATAACCAAGGCCTTGGATAATCTTGTCCGCTGCGGCTTGGAGTTAAGATCAGCGGAGAGCACTGGGAAGGGACCGCTCGGCGCTGATTTTCCGACAGTCTTAACCACAGACTTAGCGCTATGTGAGCCTCAAGTCGTTCCGACCTTTGAACCGTGGCCCTGTCCCTTCGCAACCTTGCGCAAAATCTCGCAAAAATTCTCTCCCGCAGGCGTGACATCTCCGCCCTCCGCCCGGGCGATCCCGACTGAAATCAGTTCCTTGACTCCGGCCAACGGGCGATAAGTCAGTCTCTTTCCACTCACGATCTTGAAAACGGACATGGCCAGCGCAACGCCGCGGCCGGATTCAACTGCGGTGATCAGCGAACTGGCTCCGTCGCATTCCGCGGCGATACGAGGCTTCAGGCCCAGAGGGCGGAAAAGGCTATCCAGCAGAGAATAATAATCCGGGTAATCCTTGCGGGTAAATCCGAGGAGGGGTTCGGCCGCCATTTTTTCGAGAGACACGGATTTCAATCGTGCAAAAGGGTGGCCCGGGGCGAACGCCACGCAAAAGGGATAGGAGCGCAAGGTTTCAAACTCAATGCCCTCAACCGCGACCTGGGGCATGAGCGCGAGTTGCAACGCGCCGCTTTGCAGTCCTTCGATGAGTTCACGCCGTGAGCCGTCGTGGAGCAGCACATTGACGCGGGGAAACGCCTTCTGGAACGCCGCCAGTGCCGGCGGCAGCAGCTCAACCGTGGGCGAAGCCGCATAGCCGACATGCAATTCGCCGTAGTGTCCTCGTGCGAGGGCGCGAACTTGATCGACGGATTCCTCGGCGCGTTGCAGAAGGTCGCGCGCCAGGTCCAGAAACAATCTTCCCTCGGCGGTGAGCGTGACGCCGCGCGGGCTGCGCTTGAACAAATCCACGCCGATCTCCTCCTCCAAATCCTGCACCTGCCGGCTCAGCGCGGGTTGGGCGACGCGCAATTGCGCGGCGGCCTTCGTGAAGCTCAACGCCTCGCCCACGGCGAGGAAATAGCGGAGATGCCGGAGTTCCATGGCGGCAGCCACTATGCCGAAAAGGCATGGCAGCGCAAGGAACATGGTATTAGTCCGGCGACCGAATTGGAGGTATGATGCCGCACGTGATTGCAAAACCTTTTCAAAACAAAAGACACACAATGAAAAACATCCTGCTCATCGAAAGCAGCCCGAGAGGAAGCGATTCCTACTCGCATCAGGCTGCCCGTTCCATCGTGAACGACCTCCAAACGCGCCATCCCGGTTCCGGGATCGTCGTCCGCGACCTCGGCCAGAACCCGCCGCCGCATGTGGGCATGGCCTTCATCGGCGGAATGTATGCGGCCCCGGAACAGCGCACGCCGGAACAGGCAGAGTCGCTGGCGTTGTCCGACGCCCTGATTGACGAACTTTTCGCCGCCGACACCATCGTCATTGCGAGTCCCATGCACAATTTGGGCGTGTCCTCCAGGCTCAAGGCATGGATTGACCACATCTCACGCGCCGGACGGACATTTTCTTACGGGGCCAACGGTCCGCAAGGTCTGCTCAAAGGCAAGCGCGCGATACTCGTGCTGGCCAGCGGCGGCGTTTACTCGAATGGACACATGAAAACGCTCGATTTCGTTGAGCCCTATCTTCGCACAGCACTTAGTTTCCTCGGCATCACCGATGTGGACGTGGTGCGCGTTGAGGGGGTGGCGATGAGCACGATCGGGCCGGAGAAGGCGCTGGCTGCCGCAAGCGGTCGGTCGACTCAGCTCGTGGCCAGCCTCGCCTAAACCGCAACAACGAAAAACCTCAACACACCTAAGGAGATACTCTTATGAAAATCGCAACCATCATCGCACGCAGCCTACTTGGGCTGATCTTCGTCGTCTTCGGACTGAACATGTTCCTGCACTTTATCCCGCTGCCGCCCCTGCCGGAGGGCCCAGCGCAAGGCTTCATGACGGCACTCTTTGTGAGCCACTACTACTACGTCGTCGGCGCACTGCAAGTCGTGGGCGGCCTCCTCCTGTTCACCAGCCGCTGGGTGCCTTTGGGACTCGCGTTGCTCGGTCCGGTGATCGTGAACATCGTCTGCTTTCACGCATTCATGGCGCCAGCCGGCTTGCCGATGGCGAGTGTGGTTTCGCTACTCGCGCTGTTCCTGCTCTGGCGCTATCGTGAAAACTTCGCCGGTCTGGTGAAGGGCGCTGTCCGGTGAAGCGATGACCCCGAGAATCGCTGTGCTGCTTTTGACTACTACAAACATACGTTCGTATGCCTGAAGCATACGGCTCCTGTTTTTAAAGGTAATAGGATATGTTATTTTCCGAGGTGTTTTAAATGAAGGCGGACAAAACATGGAGTCTGTGTTGCTCTAGGAGCGTGTTGTGTGCGCATATAACACCCCTAACTACATCAGATCCACCCAGACATAATGCTCCAAAGTCATCAATGTCATTTGTGCGAGTAGCAGTAGCAGACAATCGGTTTAACTTCTGTGAGGGTCACAACTTCTAAGAAAGCGCAGCACTTCCAGTACTGGAGCATCTTTCTTGCCAGGGGGTATGATCGGATCGTCTTCCGGTTGAATTCCCACACATGCAGGATCATGCATGCTAATTTCCCACGCCTCACGTCTAATAAACTCTCGTTTGAGTATCGCATTTTCAAAATCTAACTGAGGCTCGGAAATGTCATCATGCATGATGCCATAAGCGAGGAGGTAGGCACCATACTTTTCATATTGCCGAAGAAATCTGGCCAAATTTTCATCCGAATTTGGTTCCATCATCTGCATCCTAGAAATCATAATCGCCTGTTTTACGTCCTTCCGACTCATCAAGTCGGGGTTGCTGCCAATTACAATTCTATAGCTATGGGGATTACGCTTATTGATGCGGAGAACGGTAGTTATTCTGATTTGTTCCAAGCGATCTTCCCGCCCTATTTCCATCCTCCAGTTCGAAAATATCTTTGCGGCGGCATCTTTTTTCCTGAAGAGCAGGGCTAAGATTGGTGGGGATTTTTCAAACCATAAATACGCGGCACCCATCCATTTCGCCTGATCCCAAAGGGTTTCCCGTATATTCGAAAAGGTTTCCATCTCTGTTTGCTTAATTTGTCTGGACTGGAGTTCCGGAGGTGGCGCCCCCTCGCCAAACTGGGGGCGGTTGGCGGATGATTGTTCAAGCCCCTTTGCCCTTTCCATGCGTGCTTGCCGATCCCATTCCTCCTTCCTATTTAGGGTATATTCGTGAAGATCGCCCGTGGCCCATGCGTCGAGGCTTATTCGAGGCCGATGACCAAGCACGTTGCCTAGAGTAGCGAAACTGCTTGTGAAGTGAACCGCACGCTCAAGAGCCAGTTCATCGCGAAAGAGTTTCGTAACCACGTCGACAGAGTCACGAATCAAAAATACTCGGGCTAGAACACTGGCCAATAACTGCAGCAATTGCTCATCGATTTTTGTACGTTTTTCCAGCGTTAATCGGTGTGGGCTGAACTCTCCGCACACAATGTCGACATGTGGTTTGCCATCTTGATCAATCAGATTGAAAGTAAATGGCGCATCTGCGAAATCGGATTTTCTTACATTAATTGTCAATGTGGGCTCCCGAGACGCCATTCGGTCATGAAGTCCTGTAGCCAACAAGCTTTCTAGTGCTGCGAGAATTGATTCTGACAATTCAATACAAGGGGAAGAGTTTGGGCATTCAATAGTGACCCGGCATCCCAAGATCCTCGATGCAAGTGTTACTTTGCTGCCATCATAAAGCGCAAGCTTCTCGGACAAATCCTCTGCCGCCGGCTGACTGATCCATTTCGTGAAGAATTTACTCAAATCCTCCTTTGCTGGTTTCTCCGCAAGCAGGTCCTTCGGCAATTCCGTGTCGTGTCCTAATGCGTACAGTAATGCGCAGGCAGAACTGACCAGGCCCAATTGATCAAGTATTTCCGGAAGTCGACACAAGCGCTTAAGGTCCCAAAGCTCGGCCTTAAGAAAATAAATTCCTAGAATAATGTCGAATTCGACTTTGCCCTCGGCGAGGCGACCTGCATCGTATCCCTTCTGGGCTAGAATGCCGTCGATTGTAGAATTAAGATCAACCCATTCTAGCGTATGAGGTAATCGGCCAAGTTGTAACTCCAACCATTTCATGCGCCTAAAGGTAGCTGCTTGAAGTGATGTGACCTCTGCGCGAGCCCAAAAATCGTTTGTCGCAATCGATGCCGCGGTTAGCATTGTGCCGCGTGCCGCCCACAGAAGACCGACTCGTTCGTAGGCCCCGGCACATAACGCCAATGCATGGATCAAGTCGGAGCGACTTTCGTGCTTGTATAGACAGGACAAAGCGCGACCTAGTGTCTTTATTGCATCGTAGGGTCTTTCAGATTCCAGTTGAGTAGTCCCGTGCTTTATCAAAAGCCGAGCTGCAGAAACGTCACCGTTTCTCTTTGCCGCGACTACTACAATGGCTTCAAAAAGATCATTATAGGACGCTCGATCGCCAATTACTTGTCCGGATTCAGTTAGCAACTGAACAAGTGGCTCAAATTGAAAGCCCAGAATGCCCTCACTTTGCTGCACAACTTCTTTCAGTTCGCATAGCGCTTTGTCAACTTGGTCGTATTCCCTTGCGATGACGTGCTCGTAAAGTCTGCATTGAAGAAGCAGTGTTCTAGCCTGAAGGGAAGAATTCGGACGGTCTTGATCGTCGCTCAGTCTCTTCAGTTCGGCTACAATGTTGGTCGTGCGCTCGCGAATTTGTGTTTCATCTTCCGTCAATGAGCCATGTATGACCATTGAATATAGCGTAATCCAGAGATTGAACAAAAGCTCGAAATCATGAACATTCTGGCTTCCGTTCGCGAATTTCTCAACTTCTCCATATAGCTGCGTAAACAGCCTGAAGTCTTCGTACCACCAGTACGCCGTCCATGCCTCTTGATACGCGGCAAATAGTGATAAATGGAGGTGCCCAAGTCTCTCCGCTGCTTGTCTAGCCCGCTGAAAGCGGCCCGAGATATCCGTACGCGGGCGCTCCAACCCTCGAGAGAGAATCGCCGAATCGATACAATCAGTGACAAACTGAAAGCCAAATTGTCCTTGTTGACTGGCGGCGCGGATTCGACCTTCTATCTCCTCTAACTCGCTTTCTCTTTCAACATCGTGCGGACCCTTAGCTTCATTTTGTCTAGTGACGGTGGGAATCCTAAGGTGTTCGACTGCCAAATCAAAATGTCTACCACCAAATACTCGATCTAGGATCCAAGAACGATCTAGGATTCTTACATCAATTTTGTATTCAGTACGCAGCTCGTCTTCAATCTGCGCCCGTACACGGTCGGGGACATACCGGCTTGTTATGAAGAACGCTTTGTTGTAATTGCGCTTTGTCCCGGCTGCCTTAGCGATATCCGCTCTAACCTTTGATCGCCAGTCCTCTTTTGCACTGAAAGCAAATGCCCAACGCTCCGTCGCTGCTTCGCGGCCTGCGCCAATATACCAGGCGAATGATAATGCATCTGATACGGGAAATGTTTCAGAGTCGACCTTGCTATCACCGCCTCCGCTTGGCCCAGTATGCGGCAACAGATTTGGACAAATTTCCCTCTCGGCTAGTCGTCGGCAAAACACTTCAAAGTCCCCCTCCTGCCCGCGACTGGTCAGGCTTTCCAGGTGATAATCCAAGACCGATCGGTCTATTGTGGAGCTCTCCTCGACGGTAGTGTCCGAGAAGCTTTCCGGTCGTCGACCCCGAAGGAATTCTCTGGGTGAAAACTTCTCTTGCTCTGAAGAAGCTGGGGCAGTTGATTCCATCGTGATGAAGGAAATCGGTGGAAGGGGATGGCCAAATTCGATATCGCCATTGTACTACCGAAAGCTCTATTCAATTCTGTCACGCTTAATGCAATCGGCAAGCGGATACGGAGAAAATGAATCAAGCTGCGGCCAACGGAGCCCAAGTACGAGCTAACAGTAGAGTTAGAAACCAAAGCTTTGGATAATTTTATCGGCGGCGGTTTGTAGTTGTGGCCAGCGAAAAGCGCCGGGCAGGGATAGCTTTGAGCTGATTCTCCGACGTGTGGGCTTAAGACCCATGCGCGTCAGGTCGTGGCAGATCTCACGGATTTCCTCGGTGAGACGTTCCTCGAGTTGATTCAGCACATGCTTGCGGTGGGCGATGTGGTTATCGACGGTCTGATGGGTGAGATCGGGGTAGCGCTTGCGGAGGTACTTCGGGTTCGTCCCGAGCAAAGCCGCGAGGGCGGTCAGGCTCGGAGGGCTGAACGTGGATTCACTCAAGATGCGCCAGGCGCGGGTCTCGATGTCCGAATCGGCAGAACGGGCACGTTGAGAAGCGGTACGCTCATTGGGAATCATGACCTTCATCAACACCTGCATTGATGAGGCGCGGAGTTGTAACAGTCCGAGGACGTCCAGGCCGAGCATTCGACAGAAGTGCAACACGATTGCAAGCGGTGGGCGGACGCGACCGGACATCCAGTAGTAGGCGGTGATCCGACTGCAGCCGAGAAAGCGGCTGAGGTGGGCTGCATCATTCAACCCAGCGGATTCGGCGAAATGTCGGAAGCTGACGGCGAGATCGTATTCGTGCTTCGGGGTGGATTGGAAATGCTCCACCAGGGAGGCGCATTGCTGGGCCGCCCATAGATCGGGGTGTTTATCGTCAACCGAGTCAATCGGGGTCAGATGAGACGCGTCCTTTAACGAGGAATCATCGAAAGGACACCGGCTCGGATTCGACTTATAGGTGATGGCGGGAATGTGTGTGCCACACCGCGGGCAATTCTCGAGCAGGCGACAGCGGTGGATTGGGCAGACAGTTACAGAGGCGAGCGACCAGAGCAGGCGCTCATATGGATCGTCTCCATCGGCATCGTAGCAGTGGGGGCAGTAGGCCAGATAGGTTTTAAGAAAACCACGGTAGGGAAAAGTGTCCTTCCACGGGATGAAAGTCGTCGCGGCTAGATTATCCACTTCCGTGAGTCGGGTAAGTAAGGAGATCCACTTCACAGCCGCACCCGGGAGGGTCATCGAATGCCGGCGCGCGAGGCCGGTGTCGTCGACGCAGAACTCCCCGATGCGGCTGGGACGGCGGTGGTGATACCACAGCAGTTGCCGATGGAAGAAGGTGCCGGGCTTTTGGAAATGTTCGCGGGCCAACCGTGCGAAATAGCCGGACAGACTTTCGACAAAGGCCCCGCCCACCCCTAGCACCTCGACGTGCAGGAGGGGCGAAGTCTTGATTTCAGTCGATGGCCGTAGAACAGATTCCATGCCAGCAGATACGATTAGCCTTCAGCAGCCCGAACCTGATCGATGAGATTACCGACCAGGTAGCGCTCCAGCTTGCGGACGCCTGGCTTGAGTCGCTGGCCGGTCTTTTTCGCATGGATGACAGGCAGCGCCGAAACCTGCGGGCCCAGATCGAGGATCATCTGGTTCAGGCGGTTGCGATCCTCCGTAGTCTCCCGGAAGATGTCCTTCCCATAGCATATATCGAGCATCATGCTCTGGAGCAGCGGCAAGTGGAGGCTCGATTTCTCGAGGTCCGCCCTGGTCAGCTTGCGGCCCGCGAGACGCGGTTCGATGGCTGCCAGTTGGACCCACTTCCGCAGCAGCCCAATGGCACCGAGCGAGCGCTCGAACAGGAAGTCCCCGTCGTTCTCCGGCGTCAGATCCACCTCGATGCCGAGGTCCTTGAAGACATCCCAGGCTATATTCAGGAACGCGTTGAGCTCGTCGTGGCGGTAGGCCTCGATCTTTACGATGTCCACGCGCCGGCCCAGTGGCACGTAAGAGTTCATGGCCTCCACGAGGTCGTAGGTCCCGAAGAGGATGAACTTGATGCTGGTCGCATCGGCCAGACGATTCAACAACGCCAGATTGTTGATCAGGTGCCGCGAGTGCCCCACGAGCGAAAGGTTTTGCCCTTCGTCCAGAAAGCATGCCAGCGGTCGCCGCCGGGCGAAGACCTTACTGAAGTGCGCGACGACGTCCTCTCCTCCCCATCGTGACGGACGCTCCACGTGCTGCAGGTCCTTCAACCGCAGCTGGCTCAGCAGCGTGTAGAGGACCGGCGAGAACGAGAAGCTGCCGCGGGTGGGCGATGGCAGATTCGCGCTGACGGTGGCAATCCGCCCGCGGCGTTGACGCCTCGGGAGTTCGCTAAACTCCTTCTCCAGCTTTTGGCGCAGGAGATTTTTCAGCGTGGTTTTTCCCGCACCCGAGGGTCCGACGACGAAGATCAACTTCGACTCCGAATAGCGGAAGAAGTGATCCAGCTCCGTGTAGGCCCTCCGAAAGTTCGGATGCGCGATGACCTGCAAGGGGCGAGGCGCCACCGGATTCGACTCGGATTGCTCCGAGGTGGATTGGACAACGATTTGGTTGGGTAGAATATTCATGGTTGGGTTCGCCAGTTAGGTGGTTACCTCAGCATGATTTTTCCCGCACCTCGGGGACCGACGACGAAGATCAGTTTCGCCGCCGAATGATGGACGATGCGATCGAGCTCCGTGTAGTCCCTGTGGAAGTTCGGATGTGCGATGACCTGTAAGGGACGAGGCACTTCCAGATTCGACTCGGATTGTTCCGAGGTGGTTTGAACGACGATACGGTTGGGTAGATTATTCATGGTAGGATTCTCCAGGTTGGGCGGTTACATGTGGCCGTAGGACTCAAGCTCGATGGTCTTGAGCTTGGGCGGTGATTTTTGCCGCTGGCGTTTGGGTGGCTTGGCACATGGGTCAGTTGAGAATGCCGCGATCTTTTCCGTGGCCTCGACGGGACCGGACAGAAGCGCCTGAGCAAGTGTGGCATTGCCGTCCAGCAACGCCGTCGCGCGTTCTTTGGCCCGGTCCTTGTCCTGCTGCGCGAGGAACACCTCACAGTCGCGCAGGCCGGAAATGCCCTCGGCGAGTCTGGCGGCAACCTGAGGCAGTGCCCGCTGCCGGCGAAGGCCCTTCTGGCGGATTTCCTTCGCCGCGATGATGGCCTGCTTTTCGGTCCAATGGCGCAGGAGCGTTTGATTCCGGACGTGGCAGGTCACCCAGCGATTATGCACGAGGGCATAGCAGACGGTGATGTCATCCGGGTCGTAGCGGACCTCAATGGGCTTCCGCTCAAGCCGCGGGTCCTGCAGGGCCTTGGACCAATAATCGAGGCGATTAACCCGCAGCCCCGAGCGCCGGTTCAACTGCACGGTCGCATTGCGGGGTGCCGGCAGCGAGAGGATGCGGAACGTATCGTTGTACGGTATCGGGCGGCAGGTGGAGAGCCCCATCCGGTCCAAACCCCGCTCGAAGGCCTCGCGCGGCGACATATGTAGCGCGGAGTGATCCGTGGTGTCGTAGACCTCGTAGAAGTACTCCCGCAAAGCCACGGTGAGGGACTCCAGTGTCCAGGCCGCGGAGTTCTTCGGATTGAACTCCTTGGTCACCTGACGCACGTTCTTCATGATCTCGGTGTTGCCTTGGAGGTTGTGCACGAACTGGGTGTTGGTCGTGCCGAACATGCGCTCGCAGATTGAGCCGAAGCGGGCCTTGGCGGGAGGCCGTTGTTTGATTTTGCCGTCGAACCCCTCGATGAGTTGGACGAAGTAGAGGCTCTCGAACTCCTTGCCGTGGTCCACCATCACCGTGTTGGGCATACGGCCGTGCTTACGGACGCAACGGTCGATGATCGCCATGCAGGTGCGGTAGCTTGGCGGATCGAACCAGAGGACGAACGCGAGGATGCGGCGGCTGTAGGCGTCGATCAGGATGGTCAGCCATGGGCGACCGAGGCTATTGCCGGTTACCGAGGACTTGAGTTCGATGTCGAGCTCCGTATGATCAATGTGGCAGATGTGGAACGGCCACTCGCCATGCGGGGGTGTATTTGAAGCCAGGACAGCCCAGTCCAATTGGTAGGCTACGCGGGAGCCGACGCGGGCTTCAGCCAGCTTCTTCGGATCTTGGGCCTTCACGAAGTCATAAAAGGCCCGCATGCTTGGCGCGGTGAGGCTCTTCTCTTTGCAGAGATTGGCCAAGGCACCATACGCCAAGAACTGAGTTTTGCACTTAGGCGTCTTGTACACGTTTTCCAGGATGTGACTCATGGCGTCGCACACCTCTTTGCTGAATCGCCGGGTACGGTTGCCGATGTTTGTGGGCTTCGAGACGAGCCCCAGAATGCCCCAGCCATGGCGATCGCTGGCCCAGCGGTAGGCCTTGATCCAACGCCGGATGGAGCGGGTGGTTTTCAGGCGCTTGCAAGAGACTGGGATTTCGTCGAGGTGCGGGCGGATTGTCCGAAGGCGCTTTAGGGCCTCATTCCATTGCTCCTGCGATGCTCCTTCTGCCCGTTCGGGGTCAACCTTGACCTGACGAGGGGCAGATTTGATGAGACCGGCAGCCATCATTTGCTGAACGTCGGCCAGTCTCCAGCGTTTCGCCGGACCATCCTCGTTACCGATCGTCAACGAGTCCAGAGAGCGATCGTACACCGTGTAGATCTGGTCCTGGAAGCGGAACGTATCGCCTTCATGGAGACGAAGGTTGAGGTCATGGATAAGGCCAGTGCTGGCCTCCGTCGCGAGCACGTCCTTGAAGGTTTTGAGGGCGCGCAGACTCGGGAACAGACGGAGTTCGTTGGCTCCAGCCAGTCGGCGGCTCTCAAGATCGGTGACGATTTCACCGCTCAGGATCATGTCGAGAATGTGCGGCAGCTTGGCACTCTCCACCAATTGGAGCACAGTCGCGATGGTCGGTGCAAACTGCGCCCGGACGACCTTTAGGATACCCTTCCAGATTTTGGTCGGGACCTCGGGATGGGCCATGCGCATGTGCTCATGGAGGAACTCGAGGTTGCTCTGGTAGATCGGGTTGATCTGGGCCGTGGTGACGATCTCGTAGCCCAGGCCGAGCTTGGCTGCAGCAGCTTCGGCCGGCGGGCAACGCCATTGGCCGAGTTCGTTGCAGACGAAGCGCTCGGGGTGTTTGGCGGCTTGTTTTGCGAGGTCGGCCGCATCCTTGCATTCCAGGAAGAGCACCCGGTCGAACCGGATGACCAGGAAGTCGGGGAAGATGCGGTTGGCGCGGGCTTCCCCTTCCTCGCCCTCGTAGGAAACGACGATGGAGTCCGGCTGGTCGTAGTATTCCAGAACGCCGCGGTCGAACTCGAGGCGATAGATGGCGGCCAGCTCGATACCGCCGCTTTCGTGCTGTATGCTGTTACGCATCTTGCGGCTGGGGAACAGGCCGGTGACGTTGCGGTGGCCTTGTACGCGTCGCGATGGTGGTGAGTTTCTGACACCGTTTACGTAGGCCAATCCCTCGGCAGGCAGGGTTAATTGGTGGCTTCCAATAGTAAACGTATGCTCAGTGGTATTGAGGTGGATCAGGCTAGTTGAGGAAGCCGAAGAAGCCTGGTTAAGGGGCTGATCGGCGCTGGAGTTGGATGAGTGGTTCATACGCCGAAAAGATTCAGTAGTGCCGTTAAATGGCCTTGTTTTGCAACCGACCGTTCGGTTGCCTTAATATTTTGTAGGTGATTAACCCTAAATTCGCACAAAATGAGTCCATTTGAAGAAACTGCCAAGAGGATGGAAGCCGCGGCCTTCGAGCTGCGTGAAGGTCACAAAGCGGTGCCGGTAAAGTGGGATGAGGCCTTGGATCTGTTAACGCTGGCCGAATGCCTGGAGAAAACCGCTAGGCAGGTTCGCGAAGGACTCAGGAAGGGGGTGATTGGCTGGAAGCTTGGTTTGCTGACAAGGAGGGACGCCGGCTTGCTTTTGGGGTCGGCCAAGCATCCGGATGGGCGAGTAATTTCTGACAGGTTGGAGAAGAAGCGTAAGAGCGCGCGCGAGGCAGCGCAGTGCAAGCATGAGCAGTCGATCGAACTCAGCGAGAAAAGGAAGGCGACCTTCGAAAAGATAAGGGCAGAGCTCAAAGCCGGCACCGACCTGAACATGATCTTCGAGTCCTATAAGGTTCGACCGGAAACCCTACAGCTTTGGCGCATGGTCTATTGTAAGAAGAGGTCGGAGTCCCCGTCGGAGAAGGGTAAGATCGTGGGCAACGATCCTCTTGATAGGCTGATAATGGGCCAGTGAGGTACATGGGGGTGCCCCACCCATAACAAAAAGTGTATCCCTGTCAACTGGCATTCTCCCTACGCTGGGGCCATGAATCGAAAGACGGCCACGGCGATCTGCGCAGAAGTGGCTAAGTTATTGAAGGAGGAGCGGTTGCGACAGAATCTTTCCCTCAACGCGGTGGCCATTCGAGCCGGCCTCGCTTACCAAATGATCAGCTACGTGGAGCGGGAGATGCGAATACCCAGGTTGGACACGCTGCTGAGAATCGGGGATGCTTTGGGGTTGAGTACGGGGGAATTAATTGGACGGGCAGAACAGGCCATTTCAAAATCCAAGTAAGGTTGAGAGTAGAATCTAGTGTTCGTTGCAGGGGCAGTCCATCGGTTCAAAAGGCATTTTCGAGTGGATATTCTCTCAAGGCAGGACATTAGTCATGTCAGTGATTTATTTAGACAATAACGCGACAACAGCCGTGCTTCCCCAAGTTGTAGCCGCGATGGGGCCGTATTTTTCTGAGTACTGGGGAAATCCCTCAAGTGCCTATCGTTTTGGTGCCAGTGTAAAAGACGCAATCGAGTTGGCTCGAAATCAAGTTGGGCAATTGATTGGAGCGAATTCAACGGAGGTGACTTTCACTAGCGGAGCTACTGAAGCAAATAATACCGCAATCCATGCAGCCTTGGCGACACAGGTCGATAAACGGCATATTATTACATCGAGTGTTGAGCATTCGTCAGTTTTGGGGCTTTGCCAATTTCTGGAGCGACACAACATTCAGGTGACATACTTGCCCGTCAATGGGAGTGGTCAGTTTGATTTGGGTGCCTTGGAATCTGCGATACGGCCGAGCACAGCGGTTGTGTCTCTAATGTGGGCAAACAATGAAACTGGCGTAGTTTTTCCCGTGGATGCGATTGCTGCGATCTGTACTAGAAAGGGAGTTAGATTTCATTGTGACGCCGTTCAAGCCATTGGAAAACTCCCAATTAATTTTCAAGCTGTTCCTATCGACTACCTCGCGTTATCTGGTCATAAAATTGGTGCTCCTAAGGGAATCGGGGCAATTGTTACGAGGGCAGGGGTTCCGTTTGAGGGATTGCTAATTGGAGGTAAGCAAGAGTCAGGACGGCGAGGTGGTACGGAATCGGTACCACTTATCGTTGCGTTGGGTACAGCATGTGCAGCCATCTGCGAACAGGGGTTCGCAAAATGGCAAGAGATTGCTTTACTTCGCGACTATCTAGAAGAACGCATATTTGCAGCCATTCCCCAAGCATACCGAAACGGAGCCATCGAAAATCGCCTACCGAACACTTCAAATTTTGGAGTTCCTGGCATAGACAGCGATGGGATAGTGGCTTTTATGGACGGCCATGACATATGTGTGTCTTCGGGGGCCGCCTGTCTAGAAGAGTCAATATCGCCGTCGCATGTGGTTTTAGCGATGAGCGGTAACTATCAACGGGCCAATGAGGCGCTTCGGGTAAGCCTGGGGCTTAACACCACCAAGAGCGAGATCGATTGCTTCGTAGATCTTTTGTGCGCACTTGTATCGGCTTCTCGTTAGTCGCTCAATGATTGGATTAGCTGATCCATTCCGAAATTGAGCAAGAAATCAGAATACGGAGAACTGAAGACATCACGCAGATAATCAGATAAATCGGTATCCAGCCCTGCTTTTTTCATTTCGTACTGCCGATTCTTGGTAATGCTGTAAAGAAACACCGTGTGGAAGTAGACTGAACTAATGTAGCGCTTATCCGCAACTGCAGCTTGTTCAGGGCTTAGGTTTCCAAGCCGGCTTTTATAATTGCGCAGCACACTACTATCCATATTGATATATATCGCGTTGAGTTGTTCATTTTCGACGAATGGGTGCATTACTACTGGCCAGTCCATTTGAATTCCTGCGGCTTCAATATCGGCCCAAATTTTTACATTTGGTTGCTCGGGTGGCCTCTCATGATATACGAGCACATAGTTAGGTAATCCCATGGGGGGCTCTTCCTGCTTCTGCGGTTTCTCGACATCCTTAGGTTTTGCTGTTGGTTCTACAATCTTAACCCAAAATCGACATTCGAAGTCTTCTGGGCCGCCTAGAACGGCCTGTACTTCGATCTCATCCCCAGTTCGCAATCCGTTAGTTACTCCAAAACCGATTCGAATTGTGCCATCTTTTGGACTGGATTTTCTTATATCAAGCAAGGTCGAAGGGTCATCAGCGGGCCCAGCATTGTTGCCTCCGAGAACGGCATTCCGTTTAAAGCGCAAAATCGCAATCTGAAGAGTCCCCGGATCGTCTACGCGATCAAAGTAATTGTCTTCGACGTCAGTGGAAAACTGTACTATTTTCTCCTCTCCCTGGGGAATGCTAATAAGCGTATGATCATCCTTCTTGCGTAATTTGAAGAAGGAAGGATAGCGGGTTGGATTGAAAGGCTCCCTGATTTTCTGAATTTTAGGTTTTTGTGCCTCCGGCTTTAGCTTGTTATCATCTCCAGATTGTTCAATCTTGAAGGTCTGGTTAAGCAGGCGCATCAAGTCCTTGTTAAACGGTAGATTTTTTGAGAACGCTTTTAGCAAATCTTGTGTATCGCCGCCTTCAACAGTTATGGCATTTTTGCGCTGGTTATATATCTCAAGCAACTCACTTTTTCGAAGAATTGCAGCTACACGTTTTCTGAGCATATTAGTTTCGTCGCCAGCTTTTAAGCGGTCTCGTGAGGCCATAAAAAGTTCATTACGGAAACCATAGTTTAGGGCGGTGCAGTCAACGTGAATCAGCAAATGGTGTTTTAGTAGCTGCATTTCCAGGGCTCTAGTTATGAATTCTGAAGTGAAATGCCCGTGAACTTGTCCGTTGAGCGAAAATAATACCGCCATGCTGTCATGAAAAAATTCTCTCTCAACGTTATCCTTCGTTTCTTTGGCCGATTGTCCATCCACCTTACTACGAAAAACATAGCATGTAATTTTCAATTTTCCGATATCGTGCTCCTCGGACGCAATGGAAAATGTCTTTTCTATGTATTTATTCTCGCCTTCCAACCGTCGCTTTAAGCCAAAGCAATCAATCTGCAACACTCTGTTATTTGGGTAGCGCTCTTTTGTATCTACAAGATATACAGGTAATGCTGGCTCGAAGAGATATTGATCAATAGCTCGACGTGGCTCCTGGGGAAGAGCACCTCGTGTGCCGACAGGTAAATCGTAATCGAAAAGCTTAATGATCGTTCCGGTGACAAATTTCCGATTAGTAAGGCCTATATCCAAGTCAGTAATTTGAAAACTAGGAATGGTTCCATCAATTTTAAGATATTCGTACCAGGTGTTCTTGCGTGTGCCTTCTTCCTCCCTCGTTAGAGGATGCTTACGTACCAAGGTAAAGCCAAAGTCGGTTTCGCCATTGAATCGCTTAGAGCCGATTAATTGGTAACGGTTGTGTCCGCAGAACACAATAGCTCCAGTGCCTCCCATATTGTATTTACCTTGAACAAATGGAATTTCATTTTTGTTTCCACGTAACAACGACAAAAAAGTTCGTTCAAAATCTATCGGATTCTGGCCTTCGCCATCGTCATAAATTAGAATGCACGGTCGTTTTGTAGACCCAAATGCAAGAATCTGAATAGATTCAGCTTGTTGACGACGTAAAACATTCAAGTGCCAGTTTTTGAATGTAGGCTGAAAAAATTTCTCGATGGCTTGAGCCATCGACTTTGGGGCAGCATTTGATTTTGGGTTAATGTCAGCTTGAAGGCATTTCTTTATTAGAATAGCATCGATGGCATTCGTAATCTTCTCTATGAGTGCGCCAATCGGAGACGACTGCTGGTTTTCTATAATTCCAAAATTATTTTCATTTCCACCCATAGAGTGCCAACTGAGGCGGGGATCATTAGTGCTATAGTTTTCGAGAATGCGGCTTGCTTCCTCTTCGCTCGCTGCGTTTAGAAGGCTCAAAAATAATTCTTCAGAAAAGCACGGTTTTTTCACAATATGTATGGTGGAGAAATTAGCAGAATAAAATCAACTGACATCAGAAACCCCTAGTATTATTGCAGCCTTTTGAATCTCACCGGTCTTTAGATCACGGCTCGCTAGAGCCTCGGACCGACAGATGTACCCAATAGTAAAAGGGGTGGTATCTCCAGGGTGAATTAATGGTGCAGTGATTTCAGTCAATGTCGTGCTTGCGGAGCTAGGTAATCCAATTTCACGCTCGAGTATCATCAATAGCGCTTCGCTCGTCCGTAATTTCGTGATGGCCGGATGAGCATCGGAATGAATTAGCGCTAGGTCAATTTCTTGAATTGCCTTAAAAATTAACTCACAGTCTCCTTCACATATTACCAATTGCATTCCCTTATCCCGTCCCACGAAGCAGACTCCAGTAATTGGAGGAAGGAGCGATCCACTTAGACTAAGCGGTTTTCGATCTAGACCAGGTAGAAATACTTCAACCTTAATTGGAAAAGTTGCAGGCATAGAAGCGAGGAGTCCAACACGTCCGAGATTGGCGAGCATTTTTTGTTGTAGCTCTAGGGCATTTGATTCGCGCATCCGTGCGACAATAGAAAATCCATCTGAGGCACCCAATAAAGCTTTAAGCGCTGCACTCGAAATTGCCTCCAGATTCTTGATATTCCATTTGATCCAGAATCGACCATGTTCGCCTAAATCAATGATCGGCGTTCTAATGGGCGCGTCTTTGTATGACCAGTCTTCCGGTGCCAACTTCTTGAGCTCACCGCGAACTAACAAAACCAAATCATTGGCCCTAGAGCGTTGTAAATCGCAAGCGGGTGTAAGGATTACCAATACGGAGTTAGCGTCAATATTGGAGAGAGGCCTGGGGGCTTCCGTCTTGGTGGCAAGAGGGACAGGCGTGGTCGATGGGACAGCAGGATCGGCAATCGGCTCGGTTATAGGCTCAGCCGCTACTCTTGATTCTACTTGAAGCGGCGCAACGCCAACGAGCGCATTTTTTCGCCGCAAAAGATCGCCGAATCCAACTGGATTATCGCTACTTACACTTAAGCGTAGGCGTTCTGGATTTTGAAAAAGTGATCGAAAAACTAACAGCTGCAAATCCGGAGAGCCAGCAACATAGGGCGGTGGATAATTTTCAATTTTGAGTGCATTAATTTCGATTGCAGAGTCAATGATGCTCTTTTCGCGTTCTACTTCATGTTGTAAGACTCTATCGAAAACATCTACAATATAACTCCCTAAAGGCTCGCCTTCGGCATTTAACAAGAGCTGCTGTATCTGAGCGTAATCCGGAATATCGAGAGTGCGAATTAACTTTGATGTACGGTCACTTGCACTCGCCAATCCGTTTCGCCATGCGTTCAAGAAACAGGCTAGTTTATTGGCATCAGGATAATGACTAACCAGGCGTGTAAGCGTCCGAGTCAATTTACCGTTATCGCGGAGCTCCGTCTTCCGGAGAATACGAAACATAGACTCAAAAAGGCCTGATTTATCTCGAAACTCAATGCGCTTGTCTTCCAGGCGAGAACTACGGGACATCAGAATGATCAAGGGCGGTCGTGTTGGACGTGCAGATATGATGCCCTGCAATCCACTAATCGATATGCTGATGGCAGAGTCGTCTTGAGTTGATCCCAAAAAAAGGTCTATTACTATTAGATCTGCGTTTGAGCCTTTACCCTGAAAGCTTCGACCCGCCGTCTCGCATTCAAATCCTGACTGAATGAGGCATTGCCTAAGTGTCTCAAGGTAGTTTAGGTCCGTAGCAGTATCCGATTCATATTGTCCAAAAAGAGGACCAGCGATCTCAGGCCTTAATCTGTCCTTTATGCTCCAAAGTTGTTCGACAAAATTATTATCAAATTTAAGCTGATCGCCGGAAAAATTGTCGTAGGTTGGAAAAGCGCTCCTAATTTGATTCAAGTCATCATCGTTCAGGTCATCAAAAAATTGGCTCCATCTTTCATTATCAAGAGATAAATCGCTAGCGAGCGGCACACTGTCAAAGGCATCATCGACGATCAAAGCCCGTTTTATTTGTGCAATCTGAAGTAAATCGGTAAGTGCATTCATGGTACAGATGCATTCTTTGGAAGCTCGAGGGTAAATCGGTGTAAGCGGTTTGTTTCTCGATCGACAGCATCATTGAGCTCTAAAGTTCCACCGTTATATTTTGCGCATTCGCGCGCAATATACAGCCCAAGACCTCTACGCTTGCTCTTCTCTTTCAATGAGAAGAAGGCATTAAAAATTCTATCTCTATTTTCGACGGCAATACCGGGGCCATTGTCCTCGTAGATTATTGTTGGTGGGTTATCGTGAATTACAATTTTAATAACTGGTCTATAACTCGGCTCTCTTAGTTTGCGCATCTGCATCCAGTATTTAGAATTCGAAATCAGATTCTCAATAATTTGCACAATCATGCCTTTAACGGCTTTAACTCGCATCGATTTTTTGGGTGGTGCGAATTCCAAAACAATATTATGGCGGCTAAATTGTGCTTCATGAGCGGAAAGGGTCTCACGTAAAAGCTCGTCCAACGCGAATATTTCAGTGCGCTGCCTTCCGGAAATGCTCAGCGGATCAAGAATACGTACCCGTTTCGACAGGCTCTTCATCTGCGCACGCAACGATTCAACGGCTCCTCGGATTTCCAATGGGATTTGACGTTTACGAAGTAGCTCAAGATTCTCCAATGCATTTTCAGATGCTCGAGCAAGTTCATGAGCAACTACCTCGACCATCAAGCCTACTCCTGCCATTTCGATCATCTGCTGGCTTTCTTCTTCTACTTCGGTGATGCGCTGGCGAGCACGTGCTGCAAATTCAGAAAATTCGAACATTGCCTGATGCAAGTCTTCGATGACCTCTTGTTCGTCTTTAGGTACGATCTTCTTTAAGCGATTGAGGGCTGTTTTTGTGCGCGCTTCGAGGTTCGCAATCTCCGATTTTGCGGATGAAAGATCAATTTTTTGATTTTTATATTTTTTCCCAGTTTCCTTGAGAACATCGAACAAGACGGTATCAATGGCGTATTGAAGAATACCTAGAAGCACTTGCTGACTCGGAGTAACGCGCAGGCCTTCACGATTTGTTTGATCGATGAGGTCTGGATTTGCGGTGCGTGATATTGTAACGCGGCCCACAAACTGAGTCTTGTTTAATGAATAGCCCGTTCTTCCAAGTGCCTTTCGATCCAAAGCAAGCCAATCATCATCGTCTTCGCCATAAGGAAACACACGAAAGCCGTCACGAAAAAGTAGAATTCCCGACCAGCTTTGCTGGAGTTCGCGAACAGCTTTCATCTCACCGATTCCTTCAATGGCACCTAAGAGGCGCCTATTGAACCAATGAGCTTCAAAATCAAACGGACCGACACTCGTAAGTGCGCTGTCAGGGGGGGTCTCCTTTGACGTACCTGTAATCGCTCCCTGGAGATCCGGCAAAGGAAATACCATCACTGCAGTCTCCTTTGGGTGTTCAAAACCTAGTTTAATCGCTTCAACTTTACAGCGTAACTGCGGCACGCCATTTTCGATTGTGTAGGAACCAGCGATGCGCGCATGAGCGTGTTCGAGGAGATTTCGGTCCATCCATGGTATTGCTTTACGCTCAGAATTCCAAAATATCGCTATTCTAGGACGAAGTTTTGGGTCAAGAAATGGATCCGTCAATCGTGAGAAATCGAGTTTCACTAGGGTATCTAGTCGGTTCTCCGTCCAATCCTCGGACAGATCACTGATTATAATCTTTGTACCGGACCAGTTTGCCTTCGGCTTCGACTCGCCCTTAATTGGCTTGACGTCAATGTCCTCAAGCATTGCATCTAGCCTTTCGAAATCCGCCCAATTAATTTCGAGAAGATTTATATTTGAATCGTCGCACCGAGCGGTTTCGACACGCAATCGATTCCCAAGTCGCATTGCCGATAGTCTACCTATTCCTTTTTCGCCCAAAAACGGAGATTTTGCGGCTCCTGTTTGTAGCGCTTCGTCAACTTTACTTTTTCGAGATGGAGTGCCAAGCAATAAGAAGTTCTTGTTCAGTTCATCAAGCGACATTCCGGATCCGCTGTCGGAGATAACAATATTATTAAGGGAATAGATAGAACTTAACGCCTTCCTCAATGCATCAATCGTTTTCGCTTTAGTAAGGAATTCAAGTGCTTTATCGAACAAGTCCGTTGAAGCTCTAACATCAAGCAGGTTTTTTATTGCAACCCGTAGATCGTCGACGCTTTCGTTTTCACCTTCTATTTTGAGCTTCAACGTCAAAAAAGAATTGCGCCGAAGAATAAGATTGAAGTGGATCTCCACTCCAGTAGTAGTTTTCGCATCGAATCCGTTTTTGACTAATTCGTAAAAAGCAATAATATCAGAACTAATTAATTCTGAGCCGAGTTCTAGAACTGTGCGAGCAGAAACTTTAAACATAACATCAGAGCAGTTTTGCTAGAAGCATATCAAAAGAAATCAAAAAGCAACGATTTTTTAAAGCTGACATATTAAGCAAGACTTCGGTTGATCATCATCGAGCTCTAGGCCTGCCAGAACTTCTACTAGCTTCTTGTTGGGTCTAGCGGCATTGTTTCGATCAACCATTTCAAGATGCTTAGCTTTGATCTTCGCAACATTTTCAGGCTTACGAAGTTCGGCTAGCGGCATTCCATGGCTCCAGGTAAAGCTTTTGCCTGGGTCTTTGCTTTCTTTTTCGTATGCCTGTGCTTTATCAAAAAGCTTTGGATGGTGCTCAAGCAGTCGAACCCATTCAATTGGACGTTGAAAAAAACAAAAATAGCAGCCCGAATGCAGCCGGCCCCACTTTAGATATGGAGGGAGGCCGATACCGCTTTCTTCGAGGATGCGCATAACGCCGGCATAGTCTATGCCGTGTTCTTTGTAAGGATAAACTGCGGTAATATTTGGCTTTGTCGAAATGTAGCCGACACGGTTTTCATCGGCGCGAATGCCAACATAACTGATAACAGGTTCATCACCTACATACTCCTCAAAGGGCTTAAGCTTGAGCATCTTTGTGCACCAGCGCATATTCGGCGCTGGGAGATAGCCGCCATAGACTTCTAACCAATGGTCAAAACCGGCCTTGGCGTTTAATCGTATAATTTTCTTACCCAGAAAAGCTTCGACTCGATTGAGGTATTCGTAGGTCTCGTCGAGTTCTTTGTCAGTGTCACAGAAGACGTATTCCATCTCTGAAACTTTATCGCGCATGAAGATAGCAAGGGCGGTGCTGTCCTTACCCCCTGATAAACCTAAAATGTGTCTAGTCTTGCTCATGTTATTCCGAAGATTGTTTGAGTTCGTCCCATATGACCTGCGAGGCAGCTGCGATTCCAATCTGCTTACGTTTTGCAATCAGCCGGCCTATCTCGGCTTTCATTTGCCGAAGCGCGGCTTCGTCTTCTTGTGATACAAAAACTACTTGATGGCGCTCGGTACCGTCTCCGTGAGTTAGCGCTACGCGCATAGCCCTGTCGTTCGCTTTGGCTGAATTGGATGCAAAATATACGGCCTCAGCTCGCTTGAATCGACCCGACATCGTTGCAAGCTCGTTAGTGAAAACGTTTTCATCTTCGTCCTTCCATCGACTGGGAGGACGGAGTCCGAGTAGGCTTCCCACGGACTCAATCCACTGTGCCATTGTGAGCAGTGTGTCTTCAATGCGCATACTGAAGGCCTTCAATCTCATCTCTGTCGCGTTATACGAGACTCTCTCTGCTCGCTCGGCTAGGCTGCGGCGCATGTCTTCTGCGCTCTTTTGTCCATAATCGAAAGATTGCCCTAGCGACTGGAGAATCCGCGATTCCAGTGCAGGATATGCACAGCGAATTTCCTCAATTGCATCTTTTAGAACACCGGCAAAAGACTGCGCTTCACGCGTAGAAACTGGAGTGGTTGGTCCAAATCTTTGAAAGCCACAGGCTTCAGGTAACTGGTAAAAAATTAATGTAATTGGCTCCTGCGCGCTAAGAATCGCGGCCCGTACGGCTAGAGCTCGCTTAGACAACTTATTGGTCGTTCGTGTATAATCTGGGAGCTTTGCGAGAATGTCGCACAGTTCTCTAACCAAACCCAGAAGCTCCGTATCTTTCTCGTTGCGGTAGGGCAATTTGAGCAACCCTACGAGCTGTTGGAAAAGCTCCGCCCTGCTACCCTCGATTTTGCAATATTGAATATCGAATTTCTCTGGATTCTTCGATAATCGCAGAAATGCGTCCTTGCCCACATCCCTAAGAAAAGTGCCGTTTTCATAAACGGCAACATCGCGTTTGTCAGCGATTGCAATAACGGCCAATAGAAGTGGGATAAGTCCGTCACGCAAGCCGAAAGGCGGTCGACGTAGATGCTGCATCAAAACGGCGATGCTTAAACGTTGATCCGCATTTGCCTCTAAATGCTTACGAATTTCTCGTAATGCATTTCCTACTTTACATGGACCGTCTTCAACGGGCTCTCCTAGGGCCCAATCTCCATTAGGGCCGATCCGATGCAGGCCGGTTTTTTTAAGAACGGAAAGATAGATTGATTTCTCAGGCGGATTCTTCCCTTCTGGTATGTTAAGCATCGGTTTATTGGCATGCGAAAACATCAGTTCGATTAATCTCATCCTAGCGGCTGCCGCTGCAGAGCTTAGCGATTGGCGATTGATAAGTTCATTATGAATAATCGGGGCCTTCGAGAAAGCAGCATCACAGCACTTTGAGACAAAAGTTAATAGATCGCGTCCGGAATGAATCGGCACTTTTTCGCCTTTTGAAAATAAAGTAAGCTGAAGGCGTCCGCTAGTCCGACTGAGCCCAACTAGATCATGTACTCCACGTTCGAGTCGATTCAGTGCATCTGTTCGAAAGCGCGAGACCTCTTCTCGAGCATATCGATCGTTATTGAGTTCTGGTGTATTTGTGACAACCCAGTCCCAGCGTAGTGAGTCAAGGATTATCCCAGACAAGCGGTCAAGGGCACGGGGGACGGCAATAAGTCGAATAAAATCAGCACTCTTCGTCATACTGGAGATCTGAGCCTGCTTAATCGCCTGACCATGTTCATTTGAATTTTCACAGAGAGGCACAATGATGCTCCCATCGGCGTTGTTGGGATCTAATTTTACATGCTCCTCAATTTCCGAAACCGAGCAGTAAATTATTCGGAGAAAGCGCAAATTTCCGGTTTCGATATAATGCCGACGCGCGACAATAGGCCGACTATCGAGCAGATTAGAAATTGCCTTAGAAAAGTTCCCGATGCGCGGGATTTGACGTTTCGCTTCATCGAAACGAGCTTCAATATCCACGCTGGAGTGTGGCCATAGGCAAAATCCTCGGCCTTCGCCGCGAAAGAAAACAATTTTAGCTTTTTTTAGTCTAGACAGCGCGCTATTAACCCACTTTTTCCCCTCTTCATCTGGCCCAGCAATAGCCCATTGCAAGACCTCCTCCGTAGGCATCAGATCGTCGTTGTTCAATAGATTAAGTATGCCGATGGTTTTCATGACCCGAACATCTATCTCGTCGGATGCAGGAAAACTATCGATTACTGACTCAATGACGCTCCAATGACTTCTATAGCTGGCTACAGCCAGACGGTGCCCTAAATTTACTCGGATATAGTCATAAAAATGATGAAGACGAAATGGCGTAGCCGTTTTTAAGTCGCGTGCCGCAAAGTCATGAAAGCCATGTGGCTCAAATGAATATAAAAAACTAAATATAGATCGCTCATTTTGTCCATAACGCTGGAAAATACGCACTAGGACAGGTAGTACAAACGGGTCAAGTGGATAAAGCCTTGCAGCATAGTCACGCAAGGTACCGCGGCTGGCAGCAGCTCCAAACCAGCTGAGCCTAATAGCGGCCTCCATTGAGGACCGGATGGACTTTATTTGGGCTGAGTCAATTTTAGACGTATCAAGATTGATGGCCGACGCGAGTAGAACAACAATTTGATCGAGCGGATGCTGAAAGTAAATTTCCTCAAGCCTGCCAGCAACTTTCTCCCATTCCCGTTTTGTGCCGGTGGCTAATGCATCCGCGTATGCATTGAATCCCTGGTGGAGTAGACAAATAAATATAAATGGCTCGCTACCGCTGCGGCTTGCATACTCACCAAGCTTTTGCAGAAGAAAAACATCCTGTTTCTCTGGATATAAAGCCGCAAATTCGAGAAATTTTCCAACTTCATCCAAAATGAGCACAAGACCAGTGCCTTTTTTATTCGCGATCAGCTTTGTCGTAACCTCCTGAATTAGTTGCACAACGATATGATCAGGAATGTATACTTTGGATTCGCTGAGTTTTTGAAGGCGTTCTTCAAGTGCTGATTTAGCACCCCGGGAAAAGTGCTTTTGATGGAGTTCCCATAATGCGCGAATGATTGCGACGGCCATTGCTTCGCGCGTACCAGTCACCAGGAGCGGAACGTAGTGAACGTTTCGTAATCTTGGAATCTGAGGTAGCAGCCGTTCTTGAATGTGTCTTGGTAAGCGGTAGCCATCAGAAAGACCTGCGGCTAGTAAGAGGGCGAATGAAGACTTCCCCGAACCGTAATCTCCAGTTAGTCGCCATGAACGGGCGCTTGAGCTAGGAGCCAAGCCATCAGCTATCCGAGTGAAGCAGTGCTGAGTAAAGTCTGTCAGGCAATAGCCATTTAGGGCCGATGGATCATCAAAATCTCGCACCAAATCAGTGGAGCGCAGAAATCGTTTCGTCGGACGAAAGGCGGAAGATAGAGGCTTTTCAGACATTGGCTTCTTGCAGTGTGTAGACAATTGCTAGAGGAAAACGGGACTCAATTGACTTGCGACGTGTAATCACTGGTAGAGCGGCAGAATCGTCGAAAGAGAAAAAACCATCAGTTTCGTTCTTCAGCATCTCAGCACGACTGCGAATATCGTCTTCCGGCAATTTAAAAATTTGTCCAGGACCGCCATGACCAGAGGCTACTAGTGAAAAAGATAACGTTTTTTCATCGGCATGGCGTGTCCTCCAGAAGTCATCTAGGCAATATGCGAACAGAGCGGCCGAGATCTCCGGCTTTGACTCTCTTCGAAACTTAAAAACCTGCTCATGTCGTCCGCTATTTTTGGCTGCTTCACGGACGCCTTCCGGGATCAGCAATTGAAGCTCAACGAGGGGACAATCGAGGTTGTCTTCGCGAACTTCCCCTTTTTTGCCACGAGTAGGCAGGTAAGTGTGGACGAAAACCTCAAACATTTGCTCCAAGGTTTGCTTAGATGGGATCCTTTCTCGATTCGCGGTTTCGTGAATAAAGGCCTTGATTACACTGGTCGCTGAGATGAACGGATCCTGCCAGCGATTCAACAAAAAGTCCCAGCCAAATAGGGGACTAACATTTACAGTCGAAATATTCCAATGAATCAACCAGAGGGTCTGAATGTCCTCCAAAAAGGCATCATGCGCCGGCGTTTTACCAACCCCCGTGAAGAGCTCTCGACCTAAATCGCTAACCTTGTATCCGCCGTCAGTATTTGGGACTATGACTCTTGCCGCCTCGGCCCAAAATTTTATTGATCGTACCATGTTCTTGCCAACCCCAAGCGAAACCATGGCATCGTCTTCATTAGCAAAGAGATTCGGCTCTTTTGCTACATGCATTGCCGCTTTGGACAACCAGGTATACCGACACGGGAACGTTTCATGTCCGGAGAAGCGGTAGTCGGAGGGGGATAGCCTGACTGGCATATTAAATCCTACCAGCCAGATGTATCTATTTTCAAGGCAATTTAAATCCGCAAGTATTTGATAGTCAATGCTTCCGTCTGAAATGCTCCTCGGATGCCGACTCGCCAGCAATAGAAGCGACCATTCCGTCGAGAACGCGCGCTTTTGCCAGCGGAGAAGGGTGCTCAACACCCATACCGTCGGGATGAGAGGCAGTCTGCCGGAAAACCCTACCTTTGCTGGTAGATTCTGCAGCGGTTTAGTGACGGTCGTACCTGATCACGCACCCGGACCTAGTGGCTCAATTTGTCCAGGAGCGCAGGTAATCAACGTACCAGTGCACGTCGGTCGACAAGTACTTTACAAAACCCCGCAACTTCGGACTCGTGGTTTTCTCTAAACTACTATGCGGGCAAAAGAACTCGTGTGGACCAAATGGAGTAAAATGGAATGAGTCGTAGTCGCTAGGATGCAAGGCATACAAAACACGCAGATAGATGGGGCAACCTGACCAGAGCCATAAGAGGCGATGTTCTGAAGAGCAAATCGCCACCATCCCGCTTGATGGCGCCGGCCAGAACTACTACCGCCAGAAAAATAAGTGCGACGGGAAGGATGGTTACCTATTGCAGCAGGAGCTTCTAGCAGCGGCGGAATTTCGACTAACCCCTTGTGTTTTTACAATATTTTGGAATGGACTTTCGCGATTTTTTATTTATGATGTCTTGACACATAAAATCTGTGCCATGTTACACGGAGGCGAAGTCCATAAGATTGGCGATAGAATATTTGGTGTTGTTTGGGTTCCGCTTTATGAATTGACTGAGATTGAGATAGCAAAAATAAGGAAAATGTGGTCTGCAATATTGGGATGTGCTGAAATCGTTCTCGCATCAAACCACCCTCTTTTTATCACTGACTATGATGGTGAGCCGGATCTC
>Ga0206873_1039_pt2 | contig 38582 bp, 39 predicted proteins | sample Alteio_BWOrgCont_11_FD_152631 | JGI IMG/M metagenome (GOLD analysis project Ga0206873, IMG submission 152631) | Enriched cells from forest soil in Barre Woods Harvard Forest LTER site, Petersham, Massachusetts, United States -... | ecosystem: Environmental > Terrestrial > Soil > Temperate forest >...
CAGCAAATTCAGTCCCGCGCATTATTCGTCTCCATCGAATAGTATCTTTGTATTATACGATATTATCATAATGCTGGCAAGAGCGCATAATGCATAAAGAGGCTTAATAAAAATTTAAGATAATGAGCATGATGATAAACAGTGATTTGAAAAATGGGTGGCTCAGGCGCAACCGCCGAAAGTTGTTGATTGGCGGCCCGACACTATTCCTGTTGGTCGCCGCTTTTGTTTGGCTTACCGGTGGGCGTTATATTTCCACCGACGATGCTTATATTCAATCAGCACGAACCGATATAAGCGCCAATATTGCCGGACGCGTTACCGAAATAGCGGTAAAGGATAATCAGCAGGTGCATAAAGACGATCTGCTGTTCAAGCTCGATGACCGCGATTACGTCATTGCCGTGGATGATGCAAAGGCAAGGCTGGCAAGCGCGCGTTTGCAGATCGCGGCGCTCAAAGCGACCTATTTGCAGCGCCAGGCCGATGTGCAGGCGGCACAGGATACGCTTGCCTACCAGCAACATGAATTCGAGCGCCAAAAGAAATTGGCCGGGCAGGGGATATCTTCGCAGGCGCAGCTCGATCAGGCGCGACATGCCCTGGATACGGCGCGGCAACAGGTAAATGCTTCTCAGCAGGAGCGGGAAAATATACGCGCGTCGCTGGGCGATAATCCCGATATCGACGTGAATGATCATCCTGCCGTGCAGCAGGCGCAGGCTATGTTTGAGCGCGCTGAACTGAATCTATCCCATACCGTTATCCAAGCGCCCGTGGATGGCATTGTTACTAAAGTGGAGCAGTTGCAGGTGGGTGATTATATCAATGCCGCTACGCCAGTCTTTGCGCTGGTTTCCAACACGGATATCTGGGTGGAGGCTAACTTCAAAGAAACCGACCTGACGAATGTGCGTCCCGGTCAGGATGCGACCATAAAAGTCGATAGCTATTCCGGACGTACATTTCATGGGAAGGTCATCAGTACCAGTCCCGGCACCGGCTCCAGCTTTTCATTGCTGCCGCCTGAGAATGCTACCGGTAATTGGGTAAAAGTAGTGCAGCGTTTGCCGCTACGCATTAGTATTGACGATGCCGATACACACATGCCGCTGCGTACGGGCTTAAGTGTCACCGTGGAGGTTGATACGCATAGTGGCGGGAGCAACAAATAATGACCGACGCTCTCGAAAAAGTTCCGGAACTAAACCACCGCTTAATCACCGTATCGGTGATGGCGGCGACAATCATGCAGGCGATCGACTCGACGATTGCCAACGTCGCATTGCCCAAAATGCAGGGAACGTTATCCGCGACTCAGGACCAGATGAGCTGGGTACTGACGTCTTACATTATCGCCGCCGCTATCATGATTCCACTTACCGGATGGCTGGCCGGGCGTTTCGGGCGGAAGAAGGTGTTCCTGATTTCGATCGTGGGATTTACCATCGCGTCGGCACTCTGTGGCATGGCGACGACACTGCCGGAAATTGTGTTTTTCCGTTTGTTGCAAGGCATGTCGGGCGCGGCGCTGGTGCCGTTGTCGCAGGCCGTTCTGTTCGATATCAACAAGCCGGAAGATTTCGGTCGCGCCATGGCTATATGGGGTATCGGCGTGACGATGGGGCCGATTTTGGGGCCGGCGCTCGGCGGCTGGCTTACGGAAAATTATAGCTGGCGCTGGGTATTTTACATTAACGTACCCATCGGTATCATGGCTTTTTTAGGATTGTCTGCCGCGATGCCGGAGACGGAAAAACACGACCACCGCTTTGACTTCTTTGGCTTCATTACCTTAAGCCTCGCGCTTGGAGCGCTGCAATTAATGCTCGACCGCCATAACATTCTACCTGTTTATCATACATACGCTTACCCATCCGCGCCCATTCTTGAGTCCCGCTTTATTTAAGGACCGAAATTTTGTCGCCGGGAACGTATTCATTTTTCTTGTTGGTATTGTGCTGTTCGCAACCCTCGCGCTCATTCCGCCAATGCTGCAACATAGCATGGGGTACCCGGTGATAACGACGGGGCTGGTTACTGCACCGCGCGGTGCCGGCACGATGATTGCGATGATAGTGGTGGGGCGGATTGCCGGACGGATTGACCCCCGGATTATTATGGCGACTGGCCTTGGCCTAACCGCATTCTCGCTCTGGCAGATGACGCATTTCGATTTGCTAATGAGTGAACGTCCGATTATTACCACCGGTCTCATTCAGGGATTCGGCATCGGCCTTTCTTACATCTCGCTTTCCACGCTGGCGTTTGTGACGCTACCCAATCATTTGCGTAATGAGGGTACGTCATTTTTCAACCTTTTGCGCAATATCGGCAGTGCCATCGGCATTTCCGTGGTGCAATTGCTGCTGACGCGTAATACGCAAATTATGCACGCTCATCTTGTCGAACATATTACGCCCTATAACCTGAATAATCTGGCTTACGGCGCAAGCCACATTAATCCTGCGAGTAAAATCGGGATGGCGACGCTTAACGGTATTATTACCAATCAGGCAGCGATGATAGCCTATATAGATGACTTCAAACTGATGATGATCATTACCATCGCGGTCATTCCGTTATTGTTCCTGCTACGTAAACCGACGCGGATGCCAGACCCTAAGCATGCGGCGGTGATGGAGTAACCATGAAAATCCCCCATTCATTTCCACTCTGTCTTGCCGCGTTTCTTTCGGCTTGCACCGTCGGTCCGGACTTCAAAAACCCTGAGCCGCCCGCTACAAAATCCTATACCGTGGAGAAAGATGTGCTGAGTTCGGATCAGCATATTGCGCTTGGCAAACAGATTCAGGCCGAATGGTGGACGCTTTTTGCATCCCAGTCATTGAATGATATGATCAAACAGGCGATAGCGGATAATTATGAAATAGCGGCTGCGAAGGAAACGCTTGCTCAGGCGCAGGAAACCGTGAACGCGGAGAGTGGCGGACTGCTCCCGCAGGTTGGGCTAAATGGTACGGCGGGCCGGCAAAAATATGGCGTGGCGCTATTTGGGCCGTCTAATTTTACCATTCCACCGTTTAGTTATTATGAAGTGGGACCATCGCTAAGTTGGACTCCCGATTTATTCGGTGGTACACGCCGGGGTATTGAACGGCAACAGGCATTGGCCGAGTATCAGGCGCATCAGTTGGATGGGGTGTATGTCACACTGACGGGCAATGTCGTCGCCCTATCATTTACCATCGCGGCGACAAAAGCTGAGATTTCTGCAGCGGAACAGATTATCGGCGAGGATGAGCAAACGCTTAAGCTGGTGCAGGAGGCCTTCCATGCTGGATCGAATACCAAAGTCGATATATTGAGTGCTCAGAGCCAGCTTGATAGCGATCAGGCGCTCCTTCCGCCTTTACAACAACAGTTAAGCGTTGCGCGCCACGCACTCTCCATACTGCTTGGCAAGGCTCCTGCTGATTGGACTCCGCCTGATTTTGAAATGAACAATTTCACATTGCCAAAGGAGTTGCCGGTCAGCCTCCCGTCGGAACTGGTAAGAAAACGTCCCGATATTTTGGCTTCAGAAGCGAATTTACATGCTGCCAGCGCTGCTATCGGCATCGCTACCGCTAACCTTTATCCCAAGATTACCCTCACCGCTAATGTGATGCAGGAAGCGCTGACACCTGGTGGGCTGTTTAAAAGCGCTAATAACGCATGGGCGTTGGCGGGCGGTTTGACCCAGCCTATTTTCAGCGGCGGGACGCTCGCGGCTGAAAAAAGCGAAGCCGAACACGCCTATGAAGCGGCGCTGGCGCAGTACCAGCAGATCATTCTGCATGCTTTTGGACAAGTCGCGGATGCGCTTACGGCCTTACAGCACGACAGTGAATCTGTAGCTGCACAGCAGCAGGCCGTGGATACGGCAAGTGCCTCGCTGACGCTTGCACGTAAAAGCCGCCAGGCCGGTAATAGCGGACTGCTGCAGATTCAGGATGCGCAACGCAAGCTGGCGGAGGCAAGGTTCGGGCTTATCCGCGCACAAAGCCAGCGCTTCCTTGATACAGCGCAGCTTTTTGTCGCTTTGGGTGGTTCACCGCTCTAGGCCAGACGCTATTTACTTGATGGCAAGTGCCATAATCTGTTGTATTAGTGTGTAATACATTCATTAAGAGCGAGCTATTATGCCCATCCTGAAAATTCTTAACATTGCTGCGCTGGCCGTTACCGCGATACTGTTTTCAGTTCCGGCAGCGCATGCAGTTACCCTGAATATTATAAATAACACTCCAGCCGTAAATAACGCTATTTTTGGGCTGGTATCTTCTACTCCATATAAGAACCAGACGCTTAATGCATCGCCCACAACCATAACCCTGACCTTTTCGCAACCCGTGCTCGCTGAGAAAAGTTATATCCGGGTGACAGACAGTTATGGTACGCGGGTTGATGATGGCGAGTTGGGAGCTGGCGATATGACGTTAACAGCGCATCTGCCTGAATTGACTCCGGGTAAGTATGTCGTTAAATGGCAGGCGCATTGCCGATGCGAGAGTGGTGATGTCGTGGGGGATTCTTTTCGCTTCGTAGTGAAATAGCCGCATTTTTCCGCTGGTTTTTTTAGCGCCTTCATACTAGTTTTCCTCCTCGTGATTAAACTCCATAACGCTATAGGGGATCTGGTGAAAAATACTTGGGCCGCATTACTGATGATGGGTATATGTGCAGGGCTTGTTGCGCCTTGTATGGCCGATGATGCTTATTACATCGAGATTGGCAGCGATATGAAGCCGAGCGATGCCCAAACGCAGTGGGATACGCTGGTCAAAAAGAATAAATCGTTACTTGGTAAATTGCATTATTACCCGAAATCGGTCATTCAGTCATCTGCCGCTGTAAGCACGCGGATACAAGCTGGACCCATCCCGAACAAAGCCAGAGCCCAGAAGATTTGTAACCGGCTTTTTTCCCAGAACACCCCATGTTTCGTGATCGAGGGCCTGAGTGAGGCGCCACCCACGTCCGTGATGAACATGTCGGAAAAAGCAGCGGAACATCCGGTCGCCATGCTGAGTTTACCCTGGTTATCTGGGTCGGATGTGAAGCCTCCGGTAAAGCCGGAAACGCCTCCAAGCGAGCAGCGCAAAGTTGAAGCTCCTGCGCCTGTTCCTGCTCCCGAACCGGAAAAAACGAATAAAGAGGCCGAAGTACGGGTGGCGGAAGCTATACGCGTGCCCCTAACCAATAGTGAAAGCCAGCAGAAAAATGCGCAGGTGACGGTTAAAGCGCTGCCGGCAATCAAACCCACTATGAAAATTGATCAGGCGACCGATCAAAGCGGCAGCGGGTGGCTGACCGTTTCGGCATTCGCTAATGAGGAAGTGGCATCATCATTCTGGGAAGAAGTACGCGCGGCATCGCCCCAGAAGGTCAAGAAATTGCGTGTACGTATCCTGAAACCTGTGCTCGACAACAGTAATATACAGACTTCTATCAATATAGGGCCTTTTGCCAATAGTGCGGATGCGGATGTATTCTGCCATAAAAGTATTCAGGCGGATGAGCGTGGACTGCGTTGCAGTTTCTCCAATGAAGAGTCGGGTGCAATGGGTAATCTGGCGGCTACTACTCACGGCGATGAATATGCTAATCGTCAAAACCGCCACAGCTTTGCAGGCAATCCCCCCGTCGGTCAGTACTGGGTACAGGTCCTATCGGCTCCGAGCGAACTGGAAGCAGCAAGCCAATGGGAAGCCATGAAGGCTAAAAATTCCGATCTCATGGGCGATTTGCACAGCAATGTTGTGCCATCGACGGTAGATACAAACAGTTATGTGGTACGGGTAGGGCCCTTTGCAGGCAGCGAAGAAGCCATGCAATTATGTTCCAAGATGAAAGAGCAGGACATTGCCTGCCACATAGGGTCAAATCCATCAGACTTCTAGCTTGGAAAACAACCAGTTAAAATAAATCTTTGCTTAGCCAAATATCCTCTGGCATTCAAAATCGAGTTTTGCTATAGATTTCGCCTCTCGTGAGTCCTTCATGAGATTGTTTACACCTATTCCGCGGTAGCTCAGTGGTAGAGCAATCGGCTGTTAACCGATCGGTCGTTGGTTCGAGTCCAACCCGCGGAGCCACATTGGGTGATTCTTATATTTTGCCATAGACGTGCTAAAATATTTTCAGGGCATTAAGGCGCGCACATTCGTGGGCGAAATTGTCGGCTCCGGCACTAATTCCGTAATAAGAACCTGTTTTTGTTTGACCTCACGCAGCCATTGGGCGGCATGTTCTTTTCTTCCTGCCAGAAAATTCATAAAAGTGGCATCCATTATACCTCTGCGATCGGCCAGTTGGTGGAGTTTAAAGTCAGGAATTTCATTGATTTCTACGATAATACCGCCAGCATCGACAGGCGCTATATCCCAACCCGCCAGCGGTATGTCTTCAAACGCCTTAGCCCCCTGAAGCGCAAGTAATGTAATTTCCTGCCAGTTTGGTACCTCTATCCCAACAATAGGAGCGCCGGTATCGGGGTGATGCGTGATCTCTTCAAAACCGCCAACCTGCCCGCGGATAGCCCGTAAAACGCGCCCGCTTTCTAAATCGATCTGTGCCAGGAGGTTGCCGGGACGCCAGAAATTATCGGCAGCATTGGAGCCTGCCGGAATTTTCCAGCATGCGCGCAAAAGCCTCGGTGCTCCCTTCTCCATAATGGTTAATAGCCGCAGAGTGGCAAGGCGCTCACCGCATATTTTCCGCACCGTGGCATGAGGGGGCACCCGTCTTTGGAATATATAACCGGAAGCGGAATGCGCCTTTACATAGGCAACGAACGTATCGAGCGGGATACTATTCCCCATAGTGCTAATCAGGCGCGTATGTGCGGCATCATATCTCTCTATGCTGGCTGTTCCGATACTCTGGTGCCCGCTAATCGGTTTACTGAAAAATGGGTAATTTCCGGGCGTTGTCAGGAATGCGCGCAATTGCTCTTCGCTACGCAGCAGGAATTGCGCTTTTCTGCCAATCTGATCGCGAAAAACAGCGATCGTCGGCATAATAGGAAAACCGTACATGCTAAGTAGAATATCGGCGGCAATTTTATTATTTACCAGCCCAAAAAAATCGCTTCGATAATTTGACTGCAGGCACATCTTTTGGGTGACTCTGTTTCCAACAAAGGCACTTTTGGCGGTGTTTTTATAGATATTATTGTCCCATAAATGCAGGCCCGCATAATCTTCAAAAGACAGGCGGCCTGCGCCAAACCGGAGCATTATTATTTCTTTAAGGAGGCTAATATATGATCGCCCGCTAGCGGCGGAAATCTTCGCAAGCCTTGCGTTGAAGGCCAGTGCGGATTTAGGTTTTTCTATCTCAACACAATCCATGTACAATCAAATCAGGCAGATTAAGTGCTTTTACGTTATACGCATCCCTTGAATAAAACCTCCGGGGGTTCTATTTCTTCCATATACTCATTTTTATTAAAGGATAAACTATGTCTATTACCGTGTGTACCGGAAAATTGCATCGCGTTCGCGTAACGGCGGCAAAGCTGGATTATGAAGGCAGTATCACCATCGACCCGGTGCTGATGAAAGCGGCGGGAATTGTGCCTTTCCAGCTTTTACACATTAACAGTATGGCTAACGCCGTGCATTGGGAAACCTATGCAATTCCTGGTAAAGCTGCATCGGGAGAGATATGCCTGAACGGCTGTCCGGCGCGGTTGTTTCAACCGGGGGATGAAGTCATTATCCTGTCGCTCGAACAGATGACGCGGGCGGAAGCGCTGAAGATCGAACACAGGGTGGTATATGTTGATACAAAGAATAAGCCGATACGTACCGAGATTAAAAAGACATCTAAGCTGAAATAACGTCGGCCAGTGCCGCTGTTTTATCCAAAACGCGCATGGCGCCGGCGATGACCGCATCGCTCCCACGACCATCAGGTGACAAGGCATCAACAATAAGCCGCATATCGACGCAAAGGCGCAATGCACCGCAGGCTACTGGCTGGCCGAGCTGGTAATGGGTGGTTTTCATGTGCTCATAGAGTTGGATAATTTCATCCCGATTCATTAGCCGTCCTGTTTTAGAGTTGTGTACCCGGAAGGGAAAAATAGTAGGCATAGTGTCCCATGAAATATGAGCCGCTACTGGCTGGCGATTTAAGCTATGCGTGGGAAGAGGGAAAAATATAGGGTCGTTTTGCAGCCTTATTTGTATTTTTGCCGCAAAAATTTCGAGGAAATTTCGGACGGATTGCTCAGGCAGTGCATGGAAAGAGCGCAATTCTACCATGGCTGCTTTCCATCGCAGTAATAATCCATAATTAGCGCGGTCTGGCAAGGCAGAGTGCGCTGTCCAGGTTGTGGGCCAGTTGGCGCTTACCGAATATGGAGTGAGAGAATGTGGAAACTCACTGTTACATAGTCGCTGCGCTATAGTTTTGGGTACGAATAACGCAGCAGAAAAAGCTGGGCCGGTAACAAACTTTGAGCCGGTCATCGCTAACAGGAAGTTCTGCTCTAAATAGGCGCGGATAGTCGCATTGCTGAGGCGGAATTGGCAGGCATCTACAAGGACATCCACAAACTCTGGAAAACGCCGTTTCATTGCCAATGCGCAGGCGGGACTTGGAATGATGAGGCCGGTTTTGGACAGGTCGGTCAGAATAAGCAGCACATGCTGTCCTTTAGCAGCAGCACGCATTACGTGTGCTTCAATTTCGGCATCAATCACCGTGGCGGGAAGCAAATCGCCATTATTATGACGGCTTTTTATGATTGTAGTCTCTATTCTGCCATCGGGGCCGCTTAGCGCCATTGGGACGCCGCTACCTGTTTCAGACGGTTCGGGCATAATGACTAGCAGGGAACCGCTTTCTTTATGCAAAAGTTGCGCGACGAAGAGATGCAGGTCGGTTCCGGATGCGCCGAAAATAATGTCGAGGCTGGGAAGATCTGCGAGATTACACAAGGTGAAGAGTTCGTTACGTATGCAATTCATCTCATGTGCATAGGTAGCAGGCGCATTTCCTATATCTGCAAATTTCAACCGTTCATATAATTTTGCGGCGGCGGCATAGGCGGCTTCGGAAATGGTTGATGCAGTGCAGGAGCCATAAGCCAGAATATCGGGGTGCGCAGAAGCATAGCAGCCATATTTATTCATTCCGCGCACATCACGTGTAATACGCGCATCGCCTCCGCTTGTGAGCAGGTCTTCCAGGGTTGGTAGGGGGCTATGCGGCATATTTGGTCAGCATACGTCGTATGGCATCTAGAATACGTTGGATTGCTGGGCGGCGATAATCCCACCTTGCATCTGCGTCAGCAGGGTTGACTACCATTGTAGCATTGGCTTCAAATAAAATGATGTCTCCATCTGCACTCAAACTGAAATCGGCACCGGCATAATCGAGCCCCAGCGTATCCCGGATTTTCTCCAGCGCTGCCATAGCGCGCGGTCCCAAAACTTTGGGCATATCGGCAAGAAATGCGGCATCTTCCGCTCTATTTTCTGGGTTTTCGGCCATTTCGGCGCTGAAATAATGAATCTTCCATTCATGCGATATCGCTGCATGTAGAGGGTATATTTCACCGGCGATCATCATAACGCGGTATTTGCGTATTTTGCCGTCGCGGCTGCGCGCATCGAGATACTGAATAACCAGCAATTCCTGCCCGGGCATTTTTGACAAAGCGTCTACTAGCGCTTCTTTATACTCAACACGCACAAAAAAATGGCCAGTATGAAAACCCGGCGCACGCAGTAATACAGGGAAGGAAAAGCCATGCTCTGCAAGCAAAGAGGACGGATCGCCCTCCAGAAACTCGCGGGGAAGTAGCGCCATTTTCGGCGTAATGACGCCCGGTATATGCGCCAAGCGCTCTGCATTTGAAGCCCGGCCCGTTGCCATTACGGCAGCGGGCGGATTAATCACCGGTTTTTTTGTTTGTTCCAATATTTTAAGCGCTGCCTCAAGCGAAGGTCGTACAAGATCGGCATCGCCCACGGCATTAAATACCAGATGATGCGGCGGAAACGGCAATTTCGGATCGTAGAAATCGACAAAAAGGACGGAGGTAAAGAACACATTGCTATCGAGATGGTGCTGGATAGGCACCGTTCCCCCGCCTGCCGAAGCTAAGACAAGCAGGGCGATGGGGCGGTCTTTACCCCGATACGGCAGAATCATGATCGGGCGGTCTTTAAAGCCTTTTTTCCGGTGCATCGCGGCGGTTTCCTCATCGCCCATATCGGTAAGGAGGTGGCATAGCCCCTGATGTGCTTCCGCATGATTGGGATCGAGCCGCAAAGCTATTTCAAAATGCTGGCGGGCAGCCTGAGTTTCCTGATTTTTAGCCAGCGCGTTGGCAAGGTTGATATGTCCGGCCGGGTTATCCGGATGATGTTTTACCGCTTCGGCATATGCCGTACGCGCCGCCGTATGAAATCCCATTTCCAATAGAAGCGTCGCCAAATTATTGAGCGATCCAAAATGCGTGGGGGCGAGTGCTAGTATCTCAAGGTAAGCATTTTTTGCTTCTTCATTGCGGCCCAACTCAGCCAACGTAGCAGCACGATCGAAGCGTAATTCAACATTATCCGGTGTGGCGATTAAGCGGTCATCTATTTGTTGCAGTTCGGCTTCCAAAAGAAGATGCGGTTGCCACATGGTCATAGACATAAATGGATTTCATAGCCCGATAATAAAAAATTACTTTATTATAGTAATACGATTGGGGAAATAAAAACCTCTGCAGCTCTATTCTGCCAGCGGTTCTTCCAGTTTAGGCACATCCTCCATAGAGACGGCGTGGGTAGAAATTTCATTATCTTTATTGATGTGGGATGCCAGTTCTTGGTAATCCTTTTGCAAGGCGTGTATTTCGCCTTCACTTAAGTTTTCGATGTTAATGATACGATTATTGGCGCCTTGCAATGAGGCAATGATCTCATTGAGTTTAATCTGCATTGCCAGATAATCCTTATTCTGTGAGCGCTGGATCAAAAACACCATAATAAATGTAGCTGCGCCACTGGCAATTTTCATTATCAATTGCCAGTCATCGGAAAAATGCATAAATGGCCCGGCGACCAGCCATAGTACTGTGAATATAAGGGCGACAAGGTAGGTTCCGGGGCTACCGGCCCACCGTGTGGAGTGATAGGCTATTTTTTCAAGAAATTTTGCGTTCTCAGAATGCGCGGTCATACATGGGGATGCTACTATACTTATATTTTTTTATTACGGCCCGAACCTACATGTGCGACCAGACTAAGTACAAAGAGTACCACAAAAATAAGCGCAAGGAATTGGGCGATAGATGCAAAGTCAGCGGCGAGTCCGCCAAAGCCAAGAAAGGCAGCCACTATTGCTAGAATAAAAAAAGTAATAACATAGTTCAGCATATCGCTCTCCTTTGGTTGTTTCTACTATGTTACGATGCCGCAGATATACTGTGTGATACCTGCGGCATTCATATCGTGTTATAACGGTGGATTCGCACTGCGGCCGGTAATGATGCTGTATATCAGGCTGGCGATAAACAATACGACAAATACAGCCGCAAGGAATTGGGCAATCCCAGCAAAGTCAGCCGCAAGGCCGCCAAAGCCCAGAAATGCAGCCAGCACCGCCAGAATGAAAAAAGTGATGACATAATTTAACATATAGGCATCTCCCTAGTTAAAAGTATAAAATTATTTATGGCCATGATCATCATGCCCACGGGCGTGATCGTCATGTCGTCTGGCCGCCCAATAGTCATTATGCCTGTGGCGGTGGATGTCATAATGTTCCGAGGGCCAACCCGGAGCTACGACATATCCCGGTTCGACATAGGCGGGCTGTGCGTATCCGTATCCGGGCGCAGGGACGCCTATGCCAACTGAGAGATCGACGGCTGCGTTAGCTGAATAGCCGGTTAATAAAACCAGTGCGCTCGTTATGAGGATTATTTTTTTCATATCTTTCTCCGTAAAGTGAGGGGAAATACGCCGGAATTACCCGGCGTATTCAAGATTTATTGTTGAGGACTGGTTTGTGTCTGACTATCTACCGTCTTGCCGTTGACTTTGACATCCTGAGTGGTCGTTACCACGCCATCGCTTGTCTTTTCGGTATCGGACGTTTTAACAGTGGTTTTATTCATCAAACCTGTAGGATCTGTCGTTTTCTCCGTAGTAGTGCTTTTATTAGTGTCGCCATTGCTATCAACGGCAACCGTAGCGTTCTTTTCAAAGCTGATAATGGTGCCATCTGGATCGGTTTTTGTCGTTATATCCTTCTCGATATAGTTTCCTTCTGAATCCTTCTGGACCTTGCTGGAGGTTTTATAATCGTCTTTGGTGCCTTCTACATTTTTACCATTCACAGTTTTCTTATGCGTAGTGGTAACCTGGCCGTCCTTCGTTTTTTCTGTGTCAGAAATTTCTACAACATGTTTATTGCCGAGACCTTTAGGATCAACCACGTTTTTAATGGTTCTGCTCTTATTGGTGTTGCCCTTAGCATCCACTTCAACGCTTAACTTCTTTTCGGAACTGGTAGTGGTGCCATTGACGTCGGTTTTGGTAACATAATCTTTTTCGCTATAGCTGCCATCAGAGCTTTTTTCAATGGTGGTGGTGGACTTATAAGTTTCCTTATCAGCCGCAGAAGCGGTAGCGCTTAAAGCAACTACAGCTACAGACGCCAATAAAATGGATTTTGCATTTATCATATCGTTATTCTCCTTAAAAATTAGGTTGATTCATTTATAGTACGATTTACTTCCAAATAGGTTCGCCGAGATTAATATCCCTTTTGCTGGTGAGACCACCGGCAGCAGCGCCTACTGCGCCTCCGACGACAGCACCCGTTACCGGGTCGCCCCCAACCATCGCTCCTCCGACCGCACCTACACCGGCGCCTATGCCAGCGCCACTTAATGCGCGTTCACCCGGACGGTCGCCGCAGGCCGTTAAGCATAATAAGGCGGCAAGTAATGCTGTGGTTTGCGATTTTCTCATAAAAGGCTCCTTTCGCTGTGTTTAAGATGCGTTGATGATATTAACCGCCGTAAATGACATAGGCGCCCGCAGGTACGCGCGCTCTGATGCCATTACAGGATTCAATCGGGGGCTGATGAGCGGCATCACGTTCGGTAAACCAAACACGGCACATGCCGCGCGGAGGGAACATTTCCGGAGGAACGCTCAGGCCGCCGTCTTTAGCAATATAGTAGCCGTTATAATCATAATAACCACGACGGGTATACGTATAAGCCGGAACGTTGCTGTCATAATCCGCATCATATGTTCCACCTGGGAGCGGGGCATGATTTGCGCCAGTATGAGGATTATTAGGAATCCAATTGCCATTGGTATCGTAGTAGCCGTCACTGGGTGTACCGCATGCGGATAGCAGCGATACAAGTGATACGCAGACGAGTGTGGATAATGTACGCATAAAAACTCCTGTTGTTAAAGTAAGTGATAACGTGCTTGGAAGAATGTCGTAAATCCTTCCTTATTAGTTTTTACGCTAACGGAGTGGTTGTAAAATTGCTGCACGATAACGGAGATTGTATATAAAGAAGGCGTAAGGCCGATACGTTAGAAATGGCCTGCCGAAGTTATATAACGGGAGAGACGTTTGCTTCGGGAGCGGGAGCTACAGTGGCTGGCGGCGTGACTAGCGGCGCTGCTGGAGCGGTGGGGGTAATGTCCGGTTGTTTGTTATCTGTAACGGGAATATCTTTAGGAATTGGTTCCGGGGAAGGCGCTATTGTAGATTCATCCCAGCCGCCACCTAGTGCGCGGATGAGTGCAATAGTGGTAGTGAAACGTTGGCCGCGTATTTGTACAGCGGCGCGTTCGGCTGCTAGCGAATCGCGTTGCGTGTTTACGACTTCGAAGAAATCGGTATCGCCTTCCTTATAACGCATTTTGACCACTTCCATTGTACGGGTTGAAGCAGCGGCCGCCGCGTCCTGTTGGATGGATTGCTCACTCAATAGTCGTTGTCCCGAGAGGCTATCCTCGACATCGCGGAAAGCAACCAGCACCTGTTCACGGTAATTGGCCAGCGACTCATTATAGGCGGCATGCGCAGCGTCGAGCTGCCCCATATTGTAACCGTTATCAAAGATCGGCATGGTAATCGCCGTACCTGCCACCTGTCCAAGTGCCCAGGTACGGCTCGACCATTTAAACAGATCGGATAATGCCAGCGATTCAAAACCGCCGCTGGCTGTCAGGTTAATGCTGGGAAAGAAAGCTGCGCGCGCGACGCCGATACGCGCATTGGCTGCCGCCATCGTGGATTGCGCCGAAGCAATATCCGGGCGGCGTTCCAGAAGAGAAGAGGGCAGGCCTGCCGGTATGGCGGGTGGGACGTCCGTCAGCGGCGATTCAGCAAAGGTGAATTCGCTTGGGGTTTTCCCCAGCAATACGGCCATCGCATGTTCGAGTTCAGCGCGCTGCCGATCAACGGATACCTGGTCAGCTTTGCTGCTCGCCAAGTCGCTTGTGGTGCGTGTTAAATCCTGTTCCCCCGCTGCCCCTACATCGAATTTATGCTGCATGATGCGCATCGCTTCGTCGCGAATTGCGATGGTATCGCGAAGCAGTTGGCGTTCTGAATCGAGCGCGCGCATCGCAAAGTAATGTTGTGCTACGTCGGCCTGCAATGCTAGAAGGGCGCTGCGGTAAGCGGCATTTTCGGCATCGGCATCGGCCTCAAAAGCGTGCGCATTATTGCGAATGCTTCCGAATAAATCAGCTTCATAGGATATGACGCCGCTACCCTGATACATGGTGTAGGGCTTAAGTTTCGTAGCCGGTACGCCGAATGCCGCCACAGACGCATTCGCCGGTTGCGCCCGCAGGGCATTGGCGCCGATAGAGACGTTGGGCAGGAAATAGGAATCGTATGCCCGGGCGATGGCGCGCGATTGTTCAACCCGCGCTGCGGCGCTTTGAAGCGATGGGTTGGCGTCCTGCGCTTGTTTTTCAAGCTCGTTCAACTGTTCATCGGAAAAGATTTTCCACCAATTGCCGCGGTCGGCTTTTTCAAGGGGCTCTCCTTGTTTCCAATTAGCCTTTTCTTCCGGCAGGTCGGCATTGCTTTTGGCCGGAGCCTCTTTGAATGATGATGGTAAATGCAAATCGGGAAGTTCGAAGTCCGGGGCAAGGTTGCAACCGGCTAACACCAATAGCACCGTTATTAATAGAAACCGCCTATTCATGAGGAGGCTCCTGTCCGGGAGGATGCAGTTGGGGAGTGGTTGCCGAATGCAGTTTGTTGCCCACCAATATACGCAATCCGACATAGAATACCGGCGTCAGGAAAAGCCCGAAGAAAGTAACACCCAGCATGCCGCAGAAAACGGCGACACCCATGGCATGGCGCATTTCAGCACCTGCGCCCGTAGATAAAACCAGCGGTATCACACCCATGATAAATGCAAATGATGTCATGAGAATGGGGCGTAAACGTAAACGCGTAGCCTCAATAGCTGCATCGAGCGAGGACATGCCTTCTAGCTCCAGCTCACGTGCGAATTCAACGATAAGAATGGCATTCTTGCACGCCAGACCCACCAGTACCATTAACCCGATCTGGGTAAAAATATTATTGTCGATATTCGCCGGAGGATGGTTGAACAACTTGCCCATGAAGGTTTCATAGTGCTGATCCGCCCAGACGCCGAAAATAGCGCAGAGTAGTCCCATCGGTACAATAAGGATAACGGCGAGCGGTAGCGTGAGGCTTTCATATTGTGCCGCCAGTACCAAAAACACCAATAATACGCATAAGGGGAATACGAAGACGGAGCTGTTGCCGGCCAAGATTTGCTGGTACGTCAAATCTGTCCACTCGTAACTCATACCCTTGGGGAGTACTTCGCGAATAATTTGTTCAAGTGCGGCCTGCGCTTGTCCCGATGAAACTCCAGTAGCAGGGCCGCTATTAATATCCGCGGTGCGATAAGCGTTATAGCGCATGGCGCGTTCGGGCCCGTAGCTTTGCCGCACCGTTAGAATACTACCCAGGGGTATCATGTCGCCATCATTATTGCGAACCTTGAGCTTGGTAATGTCCTCAGCATGGGAGCGAAAAGGTGCGTCCGCTTGCGCGACAACCTGATAGGTGCGGCCAAAGCGGTTGAAGTCGTTAATATAGAGCGAGCCGAGATAGACCTGCATCGTGTCGAAAACACTGGTGATGGGCACGCTGAGTTGTTTGGCTTTGGTGCGGTCAAGATCGATAGATAGTTGCGGCACATTGATCTGATAGCCGCTGTAGGTTTGATGCGGGTCGAGCTGCGGAGTCTGATAGGCTTTGCCTAAAATAGCACCTTTGATACCGGCCAGCGCATCGTCGCCTAAGTCGCCACGATCTTCGATCTGCAGCTTAAATCCACCGCTGGTACCGAGCCCAAGAATAGGGGGTGGGGGTAACACCAGCACGAACGCATCTTTGATGGCGGAGAACTGCGCGTTGATGGAGCCGGCGATAGAACCGGCGGAAAGCGAGCCGGAATTGCGTTCATCGAACGGTTTGAGCGGCAGGAAAACGATACCGGCGCTGGAACTGTTGGTGAAACCGTTGATCGAGAGGCCGGGAAATGACACGGCATGTTCGACGCCGGGCGTTTTCATGGCGATATCGGACATGCGGCGGATGACATCTTCAGTGCGATCGAGCGATGCACCGTCGGGCAATTGCGCGAACCCGATGAGGTAGGCCTTATCCTGAGCAGGTATATAGCCGGTAGGCACATGATAAAAGCCGAATAGGGTGAGTGCGACCAACGCTACGTAAAGCATAATGGCGGGGGAGCGGTTTTGTAGAATGCGTCCTACGCGCCGCGAATAGGCTTCTGAGCTACTTTTAAATATGCGGTTAAAGCCAGCGAAAAATCCGCCGAACCAGCTATCCATTTTGCGCGTGAGCCAGTCTTTCGGTTCATCGTGGCCTTTAAGGAGCAAGGCAGCCATGGCAGGTGATAATGTCAGGGAATTGAAGGCCGAAATGATGGTTGAGATGGCGATGGTGAGAGCAAACTGGCGGTAAAACTGCCCGGTCAGGCCGCTGATAAACGCGATAGGCACGAACACGGCGATCAGCGTTAGCGCAATGGCGATGATGGGGCTGCTAACTTCGCGCATCGCCTGATAGGCGGCATTTTTGGGTGACAGGCCGGAGGCGATATTGCGCTCGACGTTTTCGACCACGACGATAGCGTCATCCACCACGATGCCGATGGAAAGCACGAGCCCGAATAGAGACAAGGCGTTAATCGAAAACCCCATCAGTAACAATAAGGAAAATGTTCCGATCACGGATACGGGAACGGCCAACAGCGGAATGATGGATGCACGCCACGTCTGGAGGAATAATATGACGACGAGTACGACCAGTGCGATGGCTTCCAGCAATGTATGAATAACGGCGCGGATCGAATCGCGTACGAAGGTGGTCGGGTCGTAGACGATGCTGTAATCGACATCCTCGGGAAAATCTTTTTTCAGTTCTTCCATGGTGGCGCGGACACTATCCGATATCGCCAGCGAATTTGAGCCCGGAGCCTGGAAAATACCCAGCGCTACCGCAGGTTTGTTGTCGAGCAGGGATCGCAGCGCGTATTGCGCGCCGCCCAGTTCGGTGCGCGCGACATCTTTAAGGCGCGTGACGGCGCCGTCCTTTGATGTTTTGATGATGATATCGCCGAATTCCTCTTCGGTTTGCAGGCGGCCCTGTGCATTGATGTTAAGCTGTAAATCGACGCCGGGCAGGGATGGTGACGCGCCGATAACGCCGGCTGCGACCTGCAGGTTCTGGTCGCGGATAGCGTTTATGACATCGTCGGCGGACATGCCGCGCGCGGCAATTTTTTCAGGATCGAGCCATAAGCGCATTGCATAATCGCTGCCGCCGAACATTTGCACCTGGCCGATGCCTTCGAGGCGGGAGAGGCGGTCTTTGATATTCAGCGTGGCATAATTGGCGAGATACAGCATATCGTAATGCCGCTTTGGCGAAAGGATATGCACGACCAGCGTCAGGTCGGAGGAGCTTTTAATGGTATCGACGCCGAACTGGCGCACGATGTCCGGCAGGCGTGGCAATGCTTGGTTGACGCGATTTTGCACCAGTTGTTGCGCGCGGTCGGGGTCGGTGCCGATTTTGAAGGTGACGGTCAGCGTCATCTGTCCATCCGAGGTGCCTTGCGAAAACATATAGAGCATGTCTTCCACGCCGTTTATCTGCTCTTCAAGCGGCGCGGCGACGGTCTCGGCGATGACTTTCGGGTTTGCACCCGGGTACGACGCATGGACTACAACCGAGGGCGGCACTACGTCGGGATATTCCGAAATAGGCAGTTTCCAGATGGAGATAGCACCGGCGATGAAGATAAGCAGGGACAGTACGGCGGCGAAAATCGGTCGATCAATGAAAAAGCGCGATATGTTCATTTAGCATCCTGCTTTTTCTGAGCATCGCCTGCTGGCGGTTCGGAGGCTTTCGTATCCTTCGGCGGCGCGGCGGGTGGATCAGACTCTTTTGCATCCATAGCAACCAATTCTGGTTTTACTTCCTGCCCCGGCATCATCACGCGTTGCGTGCCGCTTACGATAATTTTTTCACCGGGTTTTAGTCCATCAAGCACAATACGCAGCCCATCATCGGTAATCGCGCCGAGGGTAACTTCGCGATGCTCAACCTTGTTGTCTTTGCCGACGACTAACACGAATTTTTTACTCTGGTCGGTGCCAACGGCACGGTCGGTAATGAGCAGGGAGGGGGTTTCTTGGGCGCCACCTAACCTGATATGCGCGAATAGCCCAGGTATCAGCACGGAGTCGGCATTGTCGAACACGGCGCGGACGCGGATCGTGCCGGATGAGCTGTTAAGGCGGTTATCGAACGATTGGATGTGACCGATATGCGTCGCGTCATTCTCTCCGGTCAGCGCCATTTTGACGGGAACTTTTTCGACATCCTTATTGCCGGTGATGCCTGCGTGCGCATATTCGACCAGCGTAGGCTCGTCGATTTCGAAATCGGCGTAGATCGGATTGCTCGTGACCACCGTCGTCAATAAGGGCGCATTATTATCGCCTTGTACAAGATTTCCAACTGTAACTTCGGCTCGGCTCACGCGCCCTGCAATGGGCGCCTTGACTTGGGTGAAATCAAGGTCGAGTTTTGCGCGGGCGAGATCGGCGCGGGCGACTTCCACATCGTTTTTTCGCTGGTCGTATTCATGTTGCGGGATGGCTTTATCTGCTAGCAACTTTTGCGCGCGCCGCATCTCGCTTTCAGCCAGCACCGCCTTTGCGCTCGTGGATTGCAGTACGGTCTGATAGGGGCGGGGGTCGATGGTGAATAAAATATCATCCTTATTGACCAGAGCGCCTTCGGAAAAATGCACCGCTTCGACAATGCCGGAAACGCGCGGGCGCACGTCCGCCTGATCAACGGCCACGAGCCGCCCGGAATATTCATGCCACTGCCTTGCGTCCCGTTCGACCACCTGCGCAACGCTGACAGGAACTGGGCCGCCAGCACCGGCCCATCCGCCGCTGCCGCCGGGCGATGCAAAATGTTCGTAGAGAAAGTAGCCAATACCGGCCACGACGATTAGTTTCAGAATAGTACGAAATCTTATCGGGCTTGCCATATGGAACTACACCCCAGTGTGGTTGATTTATTTTTACGATACTATATATAGCTTACCAATCCGGTTTGTCTTTAAGAAAAAAAACTGCTTCGGTTGTATCTCTTATACCAATTTTGCATAGCTGCTTTATGATCATCAGGCTCACATTAACTATGGAGAATATTATATGAAACACACAGTATTAAAAATTCTTACTATTTCTGTATTTTCGCTCGCGTATGCATCTCCCGTGTTTGCGGCCGTGGAAAACTATACGCTCGATCCTTCGCATACGAATATCGTTTGGTTCGCCAATCATTTCGGGTTTTCCAATCCGTCGGGCAAGTTTGCGACAGTTGAAGGGAAACTTGCGTTGGACGAAGCCAAGCCGGCCAATAGCAAAGTCAACGTCACCGTATCGCTGGCGAGCGTACTTACCGGCGTTCCCAAGCTGGATGACCATTTGCGGAGCGATGCATTTTTTGATGTCGCCAAATTTCCAACCGCTACGTTTGCTAGTGACAAGGTGGACGTTGTCGGAAAAACGGCAAAAGTTCATGGCAACCTGACGCTGCATGGCGTAACCAAACCAGTAACGTTGGATGTGGCTTTGAATAAAATCGGCGACAGCCCGATCACCAAAAAGAAAACTGCAGGATTCAGTGCAACGACCGTAATTAAACGTTCTGATTTCGGCATCAATTATGCGCTGCCCGGCGTCGCGGATGACGTAAAACTCACTATCGAATCGGAAGCCACCCTGGTGTCGCCTGATCAGAAGTAGTGCAGGGAAGGGGGCGCGTCAGAAGCGTCGGCCACTGTTCGGCCCAGCCAGAATAATGATCCGCATGCGCCACGACTGCATGGGCGCTGCAGTTTTCTTTCGGCAGGTTCTTCTGGTAATGCGCTACAAGCGAATAGGGCACGATAGTATCGTTGCTTCCGGTAAAGTGGATTTGTGGGATCATGGCGGTGCGCGATGCCATGCTCGCAGGATTGAGCGATTCCGTTAGCGGCGATACGTGATGAAACTGCGTGAATGCATCCGTATCGAGATTGCCTGCAACAGTGCGAATAGCGATTACATCGTCCCGCCGCGCTGCCACCAATAATACAACGGCTGCTCCGCCGGAATATCCTACCAGTTCGATACGTTTGCCATGCCAACGGTTTAACGCCTGACTGACGGAGGCGATCACGCTTTCGCTATATTCGGCAGAACTCCAATATTTGGGAGCGCATTGCGCGGACACGATATACTGGCACGGACGGGCAATATAAGCGACGTTTGGAGTATTATCGCGGATTGCCAGCTTGAGAGCCATTGGGTCGTGTGGCGTCGGATTGGGCGATATCTCGCTACGGGTAAGCCACGCATTGCCATCACCTTCTATATAAACTCGTACCGGGGCCTGCGGATCGCTGATGCGGTCATAGGCCAGCAAGGTAAAGCCAACCGTGGGTATTTCCACCGGATGCATGCCGGCGCTCAATGCTAGCGCATCCGCATCCTGCCGCAGGCTATGGATAGTGGTGCAGGACGGCAACAGCATGAGTAATAAAATGGTAAGAAGGCGCAGCATTATTTTACTAATAGCCCGAGTTCTGCAAAACGTTGCAGGGTGAATTTCACGATATCGGGAATTTTTGCTTTTATAACCGCTATATCGGTCACCGGGGCATTATTGTCGTTCATCACCAGCGCTTTTGATTTGAAGTAGGGAAGTAAAATGCCCTCTAGTTCCTTTACGCTGTGGGTGCCATCGACATGGGGTATGAACACTTTATCGAAAATGGTGAGGGTGATTGCTTCCTGCCGCTGGGTAGTAATCCAGCCCTGCCGTCCTGCCTGGTTGCGTGCCAACGCGGATAGCATGGGTTTTTCGGAAACGGTGGCGATGAAAGGCATGTCTTGCAGATAAAAATGCATCGCCCCGAGAAAAATATTGCGTAACGCATGGGTGCAAAGGACATTTTCCAGCGCAGTTTTATCGCCTTGTGGTAAGGGGGACTTTGCCTTGCGCAATTTTTCCTGCACTCGTTCGGCTAAATCAGCAATTCGAATAGGCTGCGGTTGCAATTCCATGAATATTTGCAGCATTGCAAGTACAACGGGGTCACTGGAGTTAAGCGTCATGCCGCCCGGCGTTGGGAAGGGCAGTGATTGGTTGCTTGAAATATCATGGTCCTTAAAATCAGCGGGATAGGTGAAACGCGAAGTCAGGAAACCCTGTAGCAGTATGGTGTGATCGATATTGCGATTCAGGATACGATCGTTATGGCATAGCAATGTACTGCGGAAGCGGCGGTCATAGATAAAGTCCATATATTGTTCGGTGCGCACGATATCGTTGCTGGTGGCAAGGATTTCAGCCGTTGCGGTGGGAAGGTTACCGGTGAACATTTTTTCCAGATCGACATCGGCGACATATTGCAGTCCCCGCTGTCCCGCGCGTTCCATAAATTCATGGAAATAGAAGGGAAAATTGTTGTCTTCCATATGATCGTGCAACAGATAATAATCCGGATGCTTGCCTAGAAGGGTGTTTTCACGATCAAGCATGGCGCTCATGGGGTTATTTTTTGCGCGCATGCCCTCGCTTACGAATTTGAGAATTTGTCGCGCTTGTTGCGCCTTGGTCGCCGGATCGCTGAAACGTTCCGTGTGATAGAGCATCATATCGCGCATGCTGCGGATACTATTCCAGCCCGGCAGCGTGTTATAGCTGATATAGGCAATACCGTCTTTGGACAGGTTAGCCTTGCAGACATCCAATATTTTGTCCTGCACATCGCGCGGTACCCACGACATGACGCCATGGCAGATGATGTAATCGAATAGTCCGAAATCAGCCGTAATATCGCTCACCGACATATGCTTGAGTTCAAGATTTGAAATTCCCAGTTCTTTCAGGTCTTTTTTGCCCTGCTCGATTTGCTTTGCCGAATAATCAATTCCGACACATTGGCTTTTTGGGTAAAGTGCTGCAATTGCTAAAATATTACAACCGGACGCGCAGCCTATTTCCAGTATGCGTGCCTTATCCGGTATAGGGGCGGTAAGGCCAAATAATTTAGCAACTCCTTGAAGTGACAAAGGATTGGTTTGCGGGAAAGGGTGGCTGGCATAGGGAACATCATCGTAAGCGGCCGCGGTGCTGGTATCGTCAGGCTGCGTAGTTTGGGCCGTAATCATAGCCATAGGATGTGTTCCTTAATAAATCATTAAAAAATGAAAAAACCGAAAACGAAAAAAACTTTATGCGCAAAGGCCCGGCGGTGCAAGCGCTGACTGCTGTACTGCCATGAAACATCTGTGACAATTTGGCTACAGGCCTTACTATTATGGGGTCAGAAAAAAGAATTTCTATAGATAGTGGTTGTCTTTACGGTGCGATACTATAAACGTTTATCACGAAATTTTTTGTCTATAAATCGCAGTAAAGGAACCAACCCTATGATTACACGCAGCACCAAAAAGACCCTGTTGACCGGAACTTCCGCCATCGCGTTAATAACACTTTCCGCGGTTTCAATGCCATCTCAGGCTTTTGCTGTTACTGATTGGGGAAATATCGTCGCGGTACAAACAAACAATCAATATACCGAGGCCGCCACTTCTACTCTTTCGGTTACCGGCGCTGGTGACATTATTGAAAATGACAATCATTCTGCAGTTGTGAATGCAAATGCCGATGGCAGCACAATTACGGTTAATACCAGTGGTGGCGGAAGCGCCACTCGTGGTATTGAATCGTCCGGCGGAGCAAACTCCAGTGCGATCACTATTGGTACCGGCGGTAGCCTTGCCACCCTTACCCTTACCTCTGGCCAGATCACCGGTGCAGGTGACGCTACGCATGCTGCGGTCAATATAAACGGTGATGCGGAAGCTAGCGGCGTCATTGGTACCTCAAGCGGCACTTTGATCAGCAGTTCAGGCGCGGGTGCGGCCATCCTTATCGGCGGCACTGCACAAAATAACTATACTATTACCAACGCTGGCACGATCAGCAACACGAGCACCGGCGATGCTATCGATATCGCAAGCAAGGCCAGCAGCACGCTTGCTGTAACCAATACTGGCAGTATCTCATCGGCTAGCGGGAATGCTATTAATATAGGTGCGCTCACGGTCGGTAATATTACCAATACCAGCGGTACTATCGGCGGCAATATCATTCTCGGCAACGCTGCGACCAGCACGTTGGCTGTCAATGGCGGTACAATCACCGGTAACGTGCTCATGAACAATGCTCTGCAAACCACTACCCTTGGCGGTGGTCAGATCGTCGGTAAGATCGATGGTCTTGGACTTGTTGTAGATTCGGCCGGTTACACGAGCAGTGGTAATATCGGTTCTGGCACTGGCATTACCAAGTTGACGGTTAATGACGGCATTACCTTTAATGCGGCAACCAATAATAACAGCATTCAGGCTACCAACGTGGTTCTGGGCAGTGCTGGCGGCGGTGGTGCTACCCTGAAACTCGGCACCGGTGTTGTAACTGGTGCTATCGACGGTGACCAGAATGGCAAAGGCGTATTGGATTTCACCGCCAGCCAGGCGCTCGCCGCATCCAGTGCTATCGGTGCAACGCATGCGCTTGCAAATATTACTATTTCAGATGGCGCAGTTGTTGATGATTCCGTAAATAACAACGCTATTAAGGCTACGAACATCACGCTGGGTACGGCTGGCGGCGGTACTGCTGAATTGAAGCTAGGTACGGGTGTCGTTACCGGATCTATCGACGGTGACCAGAATGGCAAAGGTATTCTGGATTTCACTGCCAACCAGACGCTTGCCGCTGCGAGCGCAATCGGCGCCACGCATGCGCTTGCTACCATCAATATTTCTGATGGTGTTACCGTTGACGATACCGCTAATAATGTGATCAAGGCAACCCATATTGTGCTTGGAAACTCCACTGGCGTGGGCTCAACATTGAAGCTTGGCACAGCCGCCGTAACCGGATCTATCGACGGCAAGGTAGCTAACCAGGGTATCGTAGACTTCACGGCTTCACAGACCACTGGCGGTACGATCGGCGCCGCGACTGGTATCGCGGCAATCAATATTTCTGATGGCGCGACTGTGGTTGCAGCCAATAACATGAAAGCCGTAACGACTACGGTTGGTGCTGGTGCGAGCGGCGTGTTGACGCTGAACAGCGGTGTGGCCGTTACTGGCAACGTCGTGCTGGCAAGCGGTTCGACCCTCAACCAGCATGTAGATACCACCGCGGCCACCATCAGCGGCACGGTTAACGGGTCGTCTGCTGGTAATGGCACCTATAATATCATCGGTGGCTCAGGAACCTTCGCTACCAATAACACGATTGGCGGCACATCTCTGTTGGCCTTCACGACGGGTGATGGCATTACTGCCAACCTCACTAATAATATCAACGCAACGAGCACCACCTTCGGCGGTGGCGCCAGCGGCATAGTCAACCAGTCCGCAGGTATTATTACCGCAACAACAACCAATATCGGTGCAGGTGCTACATTCAACCAGACGGGAACCGGTAAAATCGCCGGCGCTCTCTCCCTTGGCAGCGGTGCAACCTTTGCTGTCAGCGGTGCTGGTGCATTGGGTGTAACCGGCACTATCGATGGTTCTGCAGATAATTTAGGCGCAATCACCATTGCTACCAATACCTTTACCAATGCTTCGGCAATCGGTGCTACGCATGCTCTGAGTGCGATCACGGTAAACAGCGGCGGCGTATTCGATGAAGGTGCCAATGTGAAGGCGAACACCATAACCGTAAATACCGGCGGTACCTTGAACTTTGGGACCACAGCGCACACCACGGTTGGCGCCATTACGGGTGTAGGTACGGGTATAATCAACCTCGGTACTGCTTCACAGACGGAAACCGGCACCTTTACTACAGCCGCAGCTAACACGATCGACGTTAAGCTTAACACCGCTTCGGCAAACGCCAATGGTAAGTTGACTGCCACTAACGTCAGTTTTGCTACCAACACAAACGTCGCTGTTGATACCAGCGCGGTTACCGGCTTCATTGCTAATGGCACCAAGTATGAATACTTGGTTGGCACTGGCGCTGACACCAATGCTACTTCACATGTTACGGCTAATAACGGCAGCATCGTCCTGTCATTCACGGACGATCATTCCGTAAGTGGTCAGCGCGATCTCGTTGCAAACCGCGTAAGTTACGGCGCATTAGCAAACACACCTAACGGTCAGGCTATCGGTAATGCACTCAATGCGGTTATTGCTAACCCTGATATCATTGCGTTCCAGAACCGCCTCGATCAATCAACCACAGTGGCTCAACTCAATAACGCCCTGAAAGAAGTCACCCCGCAGGTCAATGTCATGGGCGTTCAGGCCATCAACCTTACCGGTATGTCTGCTGATATCGTTGATAACCGTATGGGCGAACTGCGTGCTGGCATTGACAGCAGCTCCAACGGTATGGCAGCCGGCGGTCATGTCTCTGAAAAGGGCGTATGGTTGCAGGGCTTCGGTACCAAGGCTACTCAGGACTATCGTGACGGTGTAGATGGATACGATGCTAAAACCGGCGGTGTCGCCGTCGGTGCTGATGGCATGGTGGCTGATTATACCCGCCTCGGTGCAAGCTTTAGTTATGCCAATACTTCAGTTGATTCCAATAGTACAGCTAGCCAGAAAACCGATATCGATTCCTATCAGGGCAATCTGTATGGCTCTTACACCAAGGGTAGCTGGTATACCGATGGCTTGGTTGGCGTCGCTTTCGAGCAGTATGATGGCGACCGTATCATTACCTCACCGGCTTATGACGCCAATGCTAAGTATGATGGCGAAGTCTATACCGCACGTGCAGGCGGTGGTTACCGGTTCGTTGCTGCAAATGGCCTCGATATCACGCCAAATACTTCGCTTACCTACTACTACGATCATACCCAAGGATACACCGAATCCGGTGCTGGCGGTCTAGACCTGAAGGTTGGCGCTAACAATAGTGATGCGTTGATCGGGCGGATTGGCACGGACATTGGATATACGATGCAATCTGGCTCGATGTCGATTCGTCCTGTCATCCGCGCTGGGTATATGTATGACTTCATCGGCGATCAGGCGTCTACAACCGCGCTGTTTACCGGTGGTGGTGCTTCGTTCAATGTGAAAAATGCTTCGCCGGCGCGTAATGCGTATGATGTCGGAGCTAGCTTGAACCTTGGCACCTCCAACAACGTCAAAATTTCTGCCGATTACGATTATTCAGCAAAGTCCGGCTACGATTCACAGTCCGGCGTGCTGCGTGCTCGTCTCAACTTCTAATAGTTGATATCTAAAATAAAAGGCCCGTCTGTTCATTCAGGCGGGCCTTTTTTATAAAGCAATATCGTGTTTGTTTTGGTGGTGGATATGAAAATAATGCGTTGTGCGCTATACCTATTGGCACTTTTTCCGCTTTCCGGCTGTATGAGAATATTTCATCTATACACGGGGCATTGATCTAGAGATATTACTCGCTCCCTTAAGAGAGCTTTCTCGGCGAGCAATGCTTGCATGGCCGATTTCAATAATTAGCCGTTGGTGCAGTCTACTGCGAGCTCTGTTTCTGATATAGTGCCCACCGCTAACTAACGTTATTCAAAGTGGCAGTTTATTTACGTATAGCGCTGTCTTCTACCGCAACTTTATCAACGGCTGTAACGGCGGTTACAACCTGACTATCAATGTTGGTGGGGGTGTTTTCTACTAAATGATAGGGGCTGGGTTGCAACGCTGCGATTAAATTCATGGCAAGAGTTATAGTGCTCAAGCTTAATTGTATCGGGTTCTGCCCTACTATTAACTGTGTCTGGATTTGCTCTAAAAGACTCGGTGTCAGAGGTTGATTGGCAATCGGCTGGAGTATATTGCCAATTTGCGTCAGTTGCGTGGGCGTGAGGGGCGCTGGGCTATTTGTCGAAGCGATTGTGGAGCCGTTGATGAGTCCCTGTGCCGGCAGGCTTAAATCCACCGTACTTGCGCCGGTATTTAACGGAATGTGACTATTGGCAATCGCCGCATCCTGTAGAAGTACCGCATCTCTTTGGAGAATGCCCATATCATGCAATTGCTGGGCTTTGATGCTGTCGCTTGTGGGGGAATTGGCAACAGTACTGTCAAATTCCGTGAGAAATGCAAGATTGGACGGGGCTGCTGTTGGATTCCCAAACGCATCCAGATTGAACAAATCATTCGTGAGGAATGGATCAGGCGGTGGAGTTGCCGTAGTACTGTCTAATGCCTGCGCATTGGTCGCATCGTTTGTTTTTACAATCTCCTGCAGATACGCCACTTCATTGGCATGCGTGGTAGCAGCATGCGCCTGTGCCTGAGTAATTTGCATTGCCGCAGTATCGAATGGACCCGTAGTGGCTGTGATAGAATCGACCATTGGTTTCTCCTATGTGAATCACAATATAAGGTAGCGTAACGTATATTGCCATAAAGATGCTATGCGCAATGTCATGCATCCCATAAATTTAAGTATTGTAAGTATTGGTAAGTAATTGGCGATGCGCCAACCCTCAGAAAGGTTTTTGTTTTAATTGGCGGAGCGTTGTTGACGCTATGCGAACCTGTTCGAACACAAAAAAGATTATTTTACAAATGGCTTGGCGTTTCGCCTGTTGGTGTTATTTATCTAACGATGCGAACAGCCAGGCCAACAACAAGGTCTACGCTTTCCCTCTTTAAGGCTGGAACACCCCCATTCAATTCGCTTATTTCTAGTTTCCAATTTTTGGGCGAACTCAATCCAACATATCCACTCATTGCGCGCGAGTGGTGTTATATCCTCCCATGTTTCTAACGCTTTTGGGTTAGAAATCAGCGCCTTCTTTAAATCCAGGGGCAGCTCATGCACTACACCGCCAGGGATTTCTTTTTTAGTCATATAGCCACCTCTTGAAAGATTGGCCAAATCTCGTCGAACTGATTAGGCGATATTTCTTTTATCTCTACCATATCAATATCTTGTATGTTCGAACAATGGGGAGATGCCAGCCTAACAATTGGCTGCAAGTAGCTTCCAATCACAATCTTGTAAAACGCCTTCTAAAATCTACTCGTATTTCTACTCGTATATGGGTCGGATTTAAGCCCCATTTATCGGATGATAATGGATGGTATGTATTGCTAAATCCAGTAGCGCATGTCTGATACGGCGGATGGTGTTGGGTCTGAGGATTTGCACTGATAGGAGCGCATGCCGCTTCCTTTTTTCCAAAATTTTGAGCTTCTTACTTGCCCCGCGATTTTTTCTTTGCCGGTAATTCCAATAGTGCGGATGGCTCAACATCGAGCACTTCAGCAAGTTTCCCTATAATCTCAAGGCCAACGTAGGTGACGCCTTTTTCTAACTTGCTTACATAGGTTCTATTTATTTCTGCTGTATATGCCAAATCCTCTTGCGAAAGCCCCTTGTCATGGCGCAAGCGACGGAGATTAGTAGCGAATATTGAGCGTAAATCCATCCGGTGAGTAAAGCCGCATGTTGCTTATTGACAAACCGCTTTAAAGCAACAAAATGATGGCTAATTGCAACCGCTGAAAACAATGGGAAGCAAGCACATGACAAAATCAATCCGAGTATTGCCGATATTCTTTGTGCTCGCACTAGCGGGATGTACGCACAATCCGGCTAATCTAGGCGCTGATATTGCCGAGGCGGATAAAAAATGTTCATTACAACCAAAACAAGAATGGCCAAATATGGTGGCTGCGGTGAGTTGCCGTGATTTCGTAGAATTGCCGGTTATAAAAAAGGATAACCCTATACTTTTACAATCTTATGAGACTTTCTCGTCAAAACGCAAATTGCTGGCCCAGCAATACGACGATGAGAAAGTCCCTACTATCGAGGCTTGGAAAATATTCAAGCAAGGGGAAACTGAGGCGCAAGCGGTACTTTTAGCACAGGAGCCAAAATGGGCGACGGAAAATTCTACTCTTAATAAGGATATTATTGCGGCTAATCCTGATAAGACTTGCGCATCCTCAATTCTTGTTACTCGCATGAAGTGTTTTGATTCCATCATGCATCCAATATGGGAACGCGACGCATCAGATTCCTTGGAATATTATGAGGAGTTTAATAAAAAACGGCTTCAATTGGCAAAAAAGTATGACGCTGTTGGAGTGCCAAAAATTGCTGCCGCAGCTAGTGATAATTTCCAGCGAGGTATTAAAACAGCATCCAATGAATTTATATTTGATGTTCGGCAGACCGTACAGCAACAGCAAATCTCAAATGCACAAGCAGCAAATGAGCAAGCTCGTAATCGCGCACAAACAGCCGATGCTATAGGAAATATAGCACAGATTCTTCTACAAGGCGTCGCCGGAGCTGCGCAAACTAGGGCTAATTCCGATGTCGCTGCGCTTAATTCTAGCCAGCACACTACGGTAGTTATTCAAAATAGCAGTTATGCGCCACCCAGCAATCATCCAATGTGTAGCTCGTATTGCCAAATCATGATTCAAACAGGAAATATAACTGCTAACGATCCTTGCGCTGTACAATGTGCACACTGACTATTGGAAATTTGTAACTTTGGGAAGTTGTATAAACATCGTAAAAGTAATATAAAGCACCTGAAACGCAAAAGGTGTCTTATGCCAAAATTTAATCCATTTCGCCCCGGTCACGTCATTGCACCGGGTATGTTTTGTGGACGAATCAATGAAATTCAAAACATAGAAAGAGGGCTTTTCCAAACCAAAAATTCAAATCCATTTCACTTCCTCATTGAGGGTGAGCGTGGAATCGGGAAAACCTCATTAATGCTATATTTCGATTGGGTGGCAAGAGGCAAGATTCCAGTTAATGAGATACATTTCAATTTTATTGTTGTTAACATAGAATTGCGCAGTGGTATGTCGCAAGAAGATATAATCAATGCAATTTTAGAGGCTCTCAGAAGGGAAATGTCCACCCGCGAGGCTCTAAAAAATCTATGTAAGAACGCATGGGATTTTTTAAGTAATTTTGAGGTGGCAGGAATAAAATATAACAAAAGCGAGGATAAGTCCTGCGTTGTCAAACTGGATGAGCTAACTCATACATTATTAGGCATTGATACCGATGCTGGCGATGAAATTGATGGTATATTGATATTAATAGACGAAGCAGATAGTTCAGATTCCACCGGTAGGCTCGGAGAGCTTTGCAAATTATTGACCGAGCGATTAACACGAAAAGGATGTGACCGTCTTTGCATAGGACTTGCCGGACTTCCCGGGTTAGTAACAAATATTAAAGCCAGCCATGAATCAGCGGCACGTATATTCTCTATAATGCCCTTAGAACCATTAGAGCTTTTTGAGAGAAAGCAGGTTATTGCAAGTGGCTTAAAAAATGCAGAAGAAAAAAATGGATTTAATATAAAAATTACAGATGAAGCGAGCAATTTGCTGGCAGGATTATCAGAAGGCTATCCACATTTCTTGCAGGAATTTTGTTTTTACGCATTCAATGAAGATATAGATAACTCAATTGATTCCGATGATGTTTTACAGGGAGCCTTTTCAGAAAATGGAGCAATAGATCAGCTAGGCCAGAAGTATTATTCTGAACTTTATAATGATCAGATCGGCTCAGAAGATTATAGAATTGTACTAAATTGTATGGCGGAAGAATCGGATGGATGGGTTAGCAGACAGCATCTAATTGAAAAATCCGGCGTTAAAATGACTATCGTTGATAATGCTTTGCGGGTTCTTAAAGACAGAGGAATTATCCTAGTTAATCCAAAAGAAAGGGGGCTATATAAACTCCCAACAAAATCGTTTGCTATTTGGATAAAAGTAAAAGAATCAGGCAAGGTAGCAAATAAATTGGTACAACTGCCTACAGGAAGCTAATAATTGCTACAAATCGCTACAAATTGATACTAATTATTATATATCAATATGTTATTAACCATTCGGTCTCACTATGTAGCATGCATAGGCTCTCTAGGTATTGCAAAATAAAAGCAGCCGTAAATCCGGGTTTATATTGAGCATCATTGCCGGGTTATGCTTGTTATGCTATGTTTCTGGTATGGAAACCATCCCACTACGACCAGTTTTTGAGAATGAAGAATTCAATACACTGAATCCCACGCTTCAATTTTTCATCATTAAAGCTGTTTATTTATTATGTAGTCAGGGCAAAGCAGATAATCCCTTACCAGCTAACCTAAGATGCTATTTACAGTGCTCAGAGAGTGCCTATGTGAAGCATATTGATGTATTTAGAAACATTTTGGCAAATGTACTGCCGCAAATAGCAAAAATAAAGCAACATGCCTGTCGGCAAACGAAAAATGCCACTACAGCTCGCATGAAAAAAAGAGCGGAACGTAGGCTTGAACGTAGTGGAAATAATGTTTTCTCCGATGCAAAGGATACCCATGTGCTAGTTATCGCTGTCCCTTCTCCCCCAAAAATATATGGACAAGGCAAATTCGATCATGTTGCCCGCTCTCAGGCGATCAAGAACAATAAACCCACCGACAAGGAAACGTGGTTCAAAGACAAATGACGACCCGCCCATTTCAGCATTTTCTGCAACCTATTCTGGTACTGTTATTCCTTTTGGTTTTTCGTCCGGTATAGGGTCAGGAAAAAATCGCTTTCTTTTGGATTCGTCTGGTTCAACTCTGGGCATGTGTGTGCCAATTAGTCGCAAATCAGTTCTGCAAGCGAATCGTAAACCTTTACCAAAACCCTCTACAAAAACATGTGGTATTCTATCGCCTGAGGAGTCACGCAAAATATTATCCCCAAATTCGTCGATAGTTATAATTTTATCGTAGGGGATTGTTGCTATTATCTTATACCAAGCCTTATGCCCATTTGGCAGATTAAACCAAAAATTACGAAGTCGATTTATTTTATCATTACCCTCATTACCAAGCCAAGGATCACATGAAGGCCTGCCTGCATCAAGGCTATCATCATCAACACAATCCCAATGAATTCCGTCCTCCCATATGTATGCAAAAAATTCTCTGAGTAAGATTTGTATTCCGAAATAATCGTACCCAAGGAAATTATACATCTTCCACTCTGGTTTTTGCTTAAAGTCAGGCACAGCATCAGAATAAGGGTAATGATCCTTCTCTGAGTCTCTAACCAAAATAGGCCTATGATGGTTCCTATGGTCAAACTCTCCCAGATGTCTGTTTGCTTTTCTTTTAATGGCAATTGTTGCGTTTATCTCTGACTTACGGGTACGCCGACGAATTTGCAGTGAAATGCCAAAATATGCAAAAAGAAGGGAATCATTCTTCTGCTGGAAAAGCATATCTTCTAATTCGGCTTTTCCCCAAATATGATATTCCTGCACACCCGCCGCCCGACAAATAGAATTAAATTTGTCCCGTGCTTTCTTAGAAAAATCGCAGGCCGCAACAAAAATAATCCCGTATAAACCATCGAAAGAAATTTCCGCTAAGTATTTTTCTAACTTTTTTGGATTAATTGACTTTTCTCTTTTACATTGAATAAGCCATAATCTGTTATGTACCGCTTCGGGTAATTCTTTAGCATCTTCTTCCTCGTCTTCATCAGGCGATTGTTCCTCAATTTCCCAACCTCTAACATCAAAACCATCATCACTACCGCCCCGTCCAGTAGCTTCTAACTTCTGCCAATTACGGAAATTATAGGCTAACTGGCGCACTAAATCCTCAAATCTATGAGGCTCAAGATGCTCGAAGGGAAGCGGGTTTAGAGTTTTTGTTGTTGTAACTGTCATGCAGGATCAGGGATATTGGTTCGGGCAATAAATGGTTGTGCCACTATATTGAGAATATAGCGTGATTGCTTGCGGCGGAAAGGAGAATTTCAAATATTAATAATTACGCTTGTTTATAAATACCCATAGCCATCAGCGCCGCGATTGCTTCCTGCCGCCTACGCGCCCGCCACGGTTCAAGGCAGTCATGATGCAGCCATACATGGCCGCCGTTGCCTGATAATACCGGAGCGCATGAATTACCCGGCGCACCGTTTGGTTTTTGACAATGTGGGCAGATAGCGTTATTGGTATCCGCAGGCGGGTGAGTATCTAGCCAGCGCGTAATGCACGCTTCAAATGCTTGCTGTTCCGCCTTTTCTCTTCGCATACCGGCGTCATATTCGGAAACCCCGGCACGTTCGTCAAAATATTCCCGCCAGTCGGCGGCGTTCCATATTTGCCCCTGATCGCGTACCGTGTAGCCTTGATTAATCATCAGGGTTGCCCGACCCTGTTGTGGGGACAGCTTCCCGCTATGGGAAAGCACCTCTTTTGCTTTGGAAAGGTAACTCATCTTTTTTATCCTTACTGGTACGAAATAAACGAATTTGGCGAAATAAAGGGTGGTATCGTCATCATTAATTCGTTTCTTTCGTTTCTTTCGTAATAGCAAACCATCGCTCTGCTGACCTTCCGCCTGTGCCAACGTCGCATTTGAACATTGCCTTGTCGTGCCCTGCCAGGAATTGCAGCGCCGTGTCGATACGGTCAGCTTTTATGTTGCGTCCGAGGTGGGCGCTGATTTCTGTTCGCGTCATGCCGTTAGGGCGGGCAATAAGCGCGACAAGGATACTATCGGCCACCGGATCGCCCAGACGCTCGCCGAAAATCCAACGGGCAGACGCTTCGCAATAATCCCATACGGCCAGCGCCGCGTTCAAATGTTCTGGTCTTATAAAACCGTCCGCCGTATCCAATGCAGCATAATTTAATGCTATCCTGATAACTTGTGCTTCGGCGCGGTTTATCATGGAACCGAGCAGCCCCGGCTTGCCATCACTTAAATCCGGGTACACCGCCGCCCATACTTCCCGCGCTTCGGTGTTGAAGTAATAGCGTTTATTCACCTTACCTTTGGTGAAGGCAGCGCGTAGCTTGATAACCAGTGCGTTCATTGTCGCATCATCAGGTGAGCCACCGAAGGGCAAGCATTTGGAACGCCGCGCCGCCCCCCACAGGATGCGATTACCAAAACCGTTGGCCGCTTCCGTATCGCTGATGCTCCTTGCCAGTTCTTCCCCTGTGATATGCCCGATAATTGCGATATGCGAAGTGGTGGCAACCAATGGCGAATTTTTGGTTGCCGTTTGCAATTTTCCCCCATCCCACGCCTCGCGGATGATTTCGGAGAGGTTATTACCCTGCCGCAGCATCATTTTCAGCGGGGAAGAAAATTCAGATTGCACGACCAGCAACCGCTTATCGGCAACGCCGGGATCATCCTTGCCGTCGCCGTCGCGGACGAGGTTAATTAATCCCTCGCCGGAGGACAAGCCGCCTGCAATTCGGTTTTCAAACGCACCACCGGCGGCTTCGGTAATGCTAGTTTTCACACGTGCCCATGCCGTACCTTTACGGCCTTTGGAACTATCAGCGACGATACAGGTAAAGAGATTCGTTCCATGCCGCGCACCGTCAGCCATATAATATACGCCGCGTCCGAGCGCACTTCCGCAACCGGTCAACAGCATCAAGAGCATCGCAGCGGGGTCGGCTTCGGTATGGGGTTCAATGGCCTTTACGATTTCGCCGATGATGCCATAGAATGCTTCTTTTTCCAGTGGCGCAGGGAAATTTGGATCGCGTAAATTATTGACGGGCATATCAGCCTCGCTGGTTTCGTTAGGGGCAGATTTGATTGTGGCAGTCATTGCTGCGCCCCTTCCGCGAGTTTTTTAATCAACTCACGAATATCCTCGACGCGCCATGCGGTGCAGCGCTCCGATAACTTTACAGGTTTTGGATAGCGCCCGGACTTGACTCCATCCCACCATGTCGATTTTCCAACTGGAATTAATGGCGGGGTTTTTGAATTACCGAGAATTTGCGAAAGACGTAAATATCCGGTGCTTGGTATTTGGTACTCCATAGATGATTGCTCCTGTTTAATGGGTTGCAAAGTCATCCTATGGAGGCCGGATTATTAAATCATGCCCTCGAAGGTACAAATTTTGACTAGGATAATTGGGCGCTCATACCCAACTTACGTCCGTGCCAAGATATTCATTAAGACGATCAGAGTGCGCGTCAAAATCAGCAGTTTCGATCTCGGCAGTTATAAAAACCTGTTTCGCAAACTTGCGGAGATCACGCGGCTTTTTCTTATGAGGCGCTGCAAAGTTTTCAAAAATCACTCGCAGCCATCCACAAAAAAGTCGCAATGGTTCTGTGAGGGTGTCAACGCGCTCATGATCTTCAATTCTTTTAAGTCTAACAGATGCGGCGCAAAGAAGTTTCTCTTTTGCATCTGGTTTTCCTGCAAGTACATCCTTCGCCAAATTTTGTAATGCGCCATGCGTTATATAATCAACGCCACTACAATCATCTGCCAGAACTTCTATAGCGTCATTATACGTCTGTCCTTTTTTCTCAAGGTTCCTTAATGTCACCTTTATGTTGGCTATAGTGGTGCTTTTTGCTCCTCCCTCTGTAGCCTTATACCGTGATATGACGAGGCATATTGCCTCGGCAGCATTAGGCACAGTTGGTAAATCATTATGGCCAAGGCAACGGGCTAGGTTTTTTCTAGCTCTACCATCAAGGATAAAAGATTTTGGCTTTGGTTCCCGTATTCTATTTGGAAATTTAGCCCGTGGCATTATCTAGGTACTCGTAACTTGTGTATTTTTTCATCGCTACTAACGACAACCGCATCCAAATAATCAGCCCACCATTGCATCATCTTTTTGCGCTCCAGCAGGTACTCAGCACGGTTATAGGCTGAACGGATTTTGTCATCATCTTCATGCGCTAATTGGCGTTCTATCACGTCCGGCGCGTAGCCTTTCTCATTCAGAATGGTGCTGGCGAGGGTGCGGAAGCCGTGGCCGGTCATCTTATTTTGATACCCCATGCGCCGCAGTCCCATCAGTACCGCGCCGTTGCTGATATGCTTTGATTTGCTGGCTGCACTGAAAAATATATGTTCCCGTGCTTCGGTCACTTCCTGCAACTTTCGTAACACTGTAAGGGTTTGGCTTGATAGTGGCACAACGTGCGGGCGCTTCATTTTCATGCGCTCTTTCGGGATATGCCACTCTTCTTTGTCCCAGTCGATTTCTTCCCATTTCGCGCCGATCAGTTCGCCGGTGCGCACAAACGTGAGCATCAGCAATTGCATAGCATACTTGGTAAAGTCATTTCCGCGCGCTTCAATTTTACCTATTAGCCCCGGTAACTCGCTGGAGTGGATACAGGCGTGATGCCTTTCTTCTGCCGTGGGTAGGCGTCGTGATTACTCCGACGACGGTGGAGAACTTCCAATCGCCATAACGATCCATAATCACTTTTGCAACGGCAGGAGGTGGGTTTATTGACACCATCTTTTTATCGCGGCTGTTAAACTTTTCCCATCCTGCTATCTGGCAAAGTTTATCAATAAGGTAAGGCTGGGTAATACGCACAAGCTGCGCTACATTTGTGCGGCGACCTTTCGCGGCGTCCACTTCCTCTATCACCGGACGTACCAATGAAGCGCCGCGCTGATATATTTGAACGCCTGCGTTGATTAATGCTACTTCGCCCTGCGTGGCCTCGTTTGATAATCCACCGCCCTTGACCTCAATGACAGGAATCTGTTGTTGTATTTCAGAGGTTTTTGTGGGATTATTATTTTGCTTTTTTAGCTTGGCCGCTTCCGGTGATTCTGGGGCGGCTTTTTCATTGTTATTAGACATGGCTACCTCCCATTTTTTGGTTATCAAGCCATCCAAAAAATTCTAATTCCAATATCAAAATTTTCCGTCCTGCACGTCTTAAACAGCGCTCGAAGCCATTGCTACTGGCATGAAAAATCAGGTGCCGAATTGACGCCTCCGAAAATGCAGGGTGCTTTTTGGAAAATAATTTAACCGTCAGAACAGACGGTGCTGATTCATTGTTGGTCATGGTAGATACTCCAGAACAGTTGATAAGAGCCGTTATTGGCTTCTTATTGCTCTGGTTTAACATGGCAATTTCACGGCTAACGTCACATCGGGAAAGAGTGTGATTAGCTGTGAAGTTTTCTGCGGATGATGCCTATGCGATTATCGAATGTAGCACGGGACATTGTCCGTTCTTTACCGCGTTCCTCCCATAATATTTTGCATTTATCGCGGTCAAAATTGTCCACCACTTCCTGTATTACGGTATTGTCGCGGTCGCCAAAGGATATGCTTTTGAGTTTATTCCAGCATTCTTTGTTGGTATCGGGTTTCTTCCATTCCATAAAAAAGGTTTCTAACTCGTCATGTAGCGCATTGTCCCGTTTTTGTTTTGTCGGTTTCTTAATAACCTGTATATTCTGTTTTGATGGTCGCTGAAGGATTGCAGGTTTCGGCTTTTGGTATTTTTTTACCGCCTCTTTAAGTGCAACAGGAAATTCATCGCCATAATGAGTACCTAACGCAATAAACTCTAATGGCGTTGCCTCGTTATGTTCCGCAGGATACTTATAGAATCCTGCCTCACATAACCATTGTAGAATAGCATCGAGCTTTTTTTCAGTTTCAATATCCAGTTTCGAGTTCAATCCCTTTTCTTCAAGCCAGCGGGTTTCAGGATTTTCAGGGTCTTTGTTTTGCAATAAAAAAGCGGTGTCTCTAGCAGTCCATTTAGGAAGCTTTGCGTAATGAATAACATCTGACTCGGATAACACGTTCATTACCCAAAAATCTTTGCATTCATTGACGCTACCACCTTGCTGGTATGCGCCTCGCTCAGGTGCGCGTAGCGCTTCACCATTTGCAGAGTTTTGTGGCCTAGCACCTCGGCAATTTCTGCAAGGCTTGCTCCGTTCATAGCGAGGTAAGAAGCGGCACTGTGCCGTAAATCATGAAAGCGGAAGTTTTTTAGTCCGGCATTTTTTACAGCCGTATTCCATGACGTGCGTACATTCCAAGGCGTTTTAGCGTCATGGGTGGACGGAAAAACTAACG
>Ga0206873_1049_pt1 | contig 38481 bp, 37 predicted proteins | sample Alteio_BWOrgCont_11_FD_152631 | JGI IMG/M metagenome (GOLD analysis project Ga0206873, IMG submission 152631) | Enriched cells from forest soil in Barre Woods Harvard Forest LTER site, Petersham, Massachusetts, United States -... | ecosystem: Environmental > Terrestrial > Soil > Temperate forest >...
TAATTTTAGTCGCCTCAAAACTCATCGCAGCAGTTCTGATCTGGCTTTTTTGTGCCGCGGTCAAATTGATTTTGCTGCAAGGACCTTTGGCGACTGGCCCTGCCTCAGTAGTAGGAGCAGTTCCTGAATCGGCTGGTGTGGCCATCAAGGCGTCAGTGAGTTCTACACCTTGGGCGGAAACATTTGATTGCGCAAATGCAACCACACCGGAAAACAGAGTTACAGCGACGATAGCTAAATGTTTTTTCATTTGGTTTCTCCTTGCCCATCATTGGGTTGAGGCGACTGTAGGATTAAAGTATTAACAAAGTGTGGAATGAATAAAAATAATTTGGTGTCAAAAGCGGACTGATTTTTATAGTGGCAAAATAATTTTAATTTGTGCGCCCAAAATCTTTCCTGAATCGTCCGTGTGGTTTCCCGCAACGACTTCTCCTCGATGAAGATTGGCCACAGTGCTCATGATGACAGATCCTAGTCCGATAGATGCCCTGCGTTGTGAGTCAGAATTAAATTGGCGGCTATATTTTCGTCGCCCATATTCTTTGAGCGTTTGATCGGTAAATCCGGGTCCATCATCTTCGACGATACATTCAATATGGGCGCGATCGTTATTTCTCAGCGTCACTTTGATGTTATTTTTCGCATAGGAGGCTGCGTTATCTAGAGCATTTCTAAAAAGACGGCGCAGTAAATGGCCATCACCCTTGATCGTTTTTAACTTAACAGAAAAATCTTTCGAAAAAGAAATCCTTCCCTCTCCCAATGGATTAGATTTCTCAGTGCTTTCAATCTCTGATTCGATAAGCTCGACAAGATCTACTGTCTGCGCTGTTTGATTATAACTAGGTTCTGTTGCTTGAGCGAGAAAGAGCAAATCCTCAACAAGATGCTCAAAGTAATCGACCTCTTTCAGAGAAAGAGCGAGAAATTCGCTCTTGACTTCAGGTTGGATGGAGCTATCGGGTCTTGAAAGTGTTTCGAGCATGTTTTTGAGCGACGCGACGGGTGTCCTTAGATCATGAGCCAGCTCTTGCAGAAGGGCCATTCGCGATTTTTCAGTAGACTTGAGCCGCTCCACAAGGCGTTCGATTTCATCGGCCATTTTGTTAAACCGAAGCATTGCTTCTCCCACTTCATCCATGGTGTTCACCGGAAATCGAGCTTTAAGATTTCCCTTTTGAAGCTCTGAAATGACTTCGTCAGCAAGGCGGGCTTTTTTTCTAAGGGAGTAAAAAAGTATCGTGAGAGAAATGGTCGTTCCCAAAACAACGGCGACAAGGGCAAAGCTTAAGTTAGTCCAAAGGGTTCTTCGATTATTGTTGCGGCTTAAGACTTTAACGACGAGATATTGTTCTTCATTCTCGTCCACCTGAATAACGGTAAAAGTTCGGGGTCCTCTCGCTTTCACCTCACTCAGGGCCGCCTGCCAGTCCACAGGAGGAGTTTGTTCATCTTCGGGAAATAAAACTTTTCCTTCTTTGGTCACAAGCCAAAACTGAAAACGAGACGCAGGCTCTTCTTTGTCCGCAATTTCTTTTAAGACGTCAACTCGCTTTTCTTTGGGAACTCCGTGAAGAAGTTTTCCGAAGGTGACCGAAGGGGGAGAATAGGGTGTTTCAGAGCGAATTTGCCGCAAAGTTTGAATTGAGAGGTATCCAAGAGTTAAAACAAAGACAGAAGTGATAAGGATAGAAAGAATCAGCTGGCGGCCGAAGAGAGAGACCCTTGGCGCCATTTACTTCTTCTCCAAACGGTAACCCACTCCATAGACTGATGTAATTTGAAGAGACTCAAGTCCTGATTTTTTGAGTTTAGATCTAATATGACTCACGTGAGAATCAATGGTGCGATCAAAAATCTCACCTTCTTTATCAAGAAAACTCAAAAGCTTTTCTCGAGTCACCACGGTCTCGGAGTTTTGCACAAAAACTGTAAGAATGTCGAATTCACGGCGGTTAAGATCGATTTCTAATTCTTTATTAAAAACCTGTCTTTTTTCAGTCAACAAGAGAAGATCGCCAAAACGCAATTGAACATCTCTTCGCACGGGTTCCCTCAGCGTCGCTTTTATTCTTGCGAAAAGTTCTCGATTGCCAAAGGGCTTTTTGACATAATCGTTGGCGCCCGCTTCAAAGCCAGCCACCACAGAACTCTCATCCGTCTTTGCTGTCAGAAAAATAATAGGAATCCGCGACATTTTAGCTCTCACCGCCACACAAAGATCAAGACCGGAGCCATCGGGGAGGTTCACATCAAGAATAATCAAATCAAACTGACCCTTTGACTCGGCATCCAATCCTGAACGCAAATCTTTAGCCCATGTTAATTTGTAACCTTCAATTTCAAGAGAAACGACCAGGCTTCGACCTAGGATTGGATCGTCTTCAACGAGAAGAATGGTGCTCATATCTTATATAATGCTCTAAAATTGTGTAATAAGTGTGGATTCATGGTTTCAAGCCTATGATATCTGTAAGTCCCAGTCGAATCATTTCCACCGCGATCGCGGCTAATAGCAGCGAGAATACTTTTCCAATTGCAGTTGCCGACGCTTCACCGACGATCTTAATTACAAAATCAGAATAATAAAAGACAGCCCATACGATAAAAATATTTAAGAGAAGTGCGATGAGGGTGGCATTGTACCCGTTTGTCCCCACACTCAGAAGAAGAGTGGTCAAAACGGCGGGACCAATGATCAAAGGCATTCCAATAGGAACGACTCCCATCGTGTGAAGGGCGTCGGTTCTCCTCCGTGTCTTTTGAGCAAAAAGTAAATCGTTTATAGAAAAGATCAAAAGAAGAATTCCGCCGGCAATTTTGAAATCCGGGATCGTAATTCCCAGAAAGCGAAAGACCCCCTTGCCTAAGAAAATGAAACCCGTGCTAATTAGAAACGCAGTGATGGCCGCCTGCTTAACAATGTCGCGCCGCCTATCTACAAGGACATCACGCGTCATTGCTGAAAAAATGGGCAAAATACCAATGACATCAATGGCGAAGAAGAGCGGGATAAACGCCGTAAAAATTTTATTGAGCATTTTTTTCTCGTCTCATTTATTCTAGTCTCACTCTGTTTTCTCGACAGCCGCCTGCCATTCTTGAAGGCGCGTCTTTCGTCGTTTATCACTTACTTCGGGAACAAAATCTCGATCCTTTCGCCAAACATGTCTCACGTCATTGAGGGTCTTCCAAAGACCCACTCCCAATCCCGCCATGAAGGCGGCGCCCGCCGAAGTCGTTTCGATGACTTGAGGTCTTACACAAATGGCACCGAGATAGTCGGCCTGCATTTGCATCAGTAAATTATTGGCAGACGCCCCTCCATCGACCTTCAGGGTTTTTATTTTCTTCTTTAAATCACTTTGCATGGCCAACAGAAGTTCAACATTTTGCATGGCCATTCCCTCAAGAGTAGCGCGAGCTAAATGAGCTTTCGTCGAACCTCGTGTGACGCCGCAAATAATGCCCCTCGCATTTGGATTCCAGTAAGGGGCGCCAAGCCCCGTCAAGGCCGGAACAAATTGGACGCCCCCAGTATCACCGACTTGCCTTGCGAGAGGTTCAATTTCGGAACTCGATTTGATGATTCCCAAACCATCCCGCAGCCATTGAACTGCGGCCCCACATATAAAAGCAGAACCTTCCAGGGCATAAGTGGTTTTGCTTCCCCACTTCCAGGCGACTGTTGTCACAAGTCCTGAACGGCTCAAGATGGGTCTTGATCCAATATTCAAAAGCAAAAAGCTCCCGGTCCCATAAGTGCATTTGGCTTCACCCACATCAAAACAGGCTTGGCCAAAAAGAGCTGCTTGTTGGTCACCGGCAATGCCCGCAATAGGAATTCCATCAGGCAAGCCTGGTACACCCTTGGTCGTTCCAAAGACACCAATGCTTGGTTTAATTTCGGGAAGAAGTTCGTGAGGAATTCCAAGAATTTTGCAAAGACCTGGATCCCAAGAAAGAGTTTTTAAATCCATCAGAAGAGTTCGCGAGGCGTTTGAAACATCGGTGGCGTGAACACCCCCATCGGTCAATCGCCATAGCAAAAAGGTATCGATAGTCCCAAAAGCCAATTCCCCTTTTTTCGCGCGCTCTCTGACTCCCGAAACGTGGTCAAGCATCCATCGAATTTTAGTTCCAGAAAAATAGGGGTCTAAGACAAGGCCCGTTTTTGTCCTAAACTTTTTCTCGTAGCCAGCTTTTTTTAATTTTTCGCAAAAATCTGCTGTCCGACGATCTTGCCAAACAATGGCATTGTGAACAGGCCGGCCATTTTTTCGGTCCCATAGAACGGTCGTCTCCCGCTGATTTGTAATACCGATGGCGACAATTTCATTTCCCAATACACCGGCCTCTTTGAGAGCCCGAGAAATAACAGAGATCACCGACGACCAAATATCTTCCGGATCATGTTCAACCCATCCGGGCTGAGGAAAAATTTGTCTGTACTCTTGATTCACTTTAGCCCGGACTTGGCCTGCAGAATCCAGAATGATCACAGTACTTCCCGTCGTGCCTTGATCAATGGCTAACACATAAGACGCCATGGTTTTCTCCTTTAGGCTCCCCTTTAAGCCTCATGAAAGCTGTGTTATCATCAAATGTCATGAAAAATTTCTTCGAGAAAAACGAAAAAATCTTCGGCCTGAAGGATTTAGAGAGAGATGTCCTGCTCTATCGCGTCATGCCACGCTTCGTTCTCGAAATAATCCGAAAATATTTTCGACTGAGGGTTGAAGGGGAAGAAAATCTTCCCAAACGGGGACGGGCCATCATCGTTCCCAACCATTCGGGGTATGCGGGTTTTGATGCCTTCATGCTGGGAAATGAAATCAGAAACCGAACAGGTCGGATTCCTCGAATCTTGGCTCATCATCTTTGGTTTATCAATAAAACCACGGCCATTCCTTTAGAGAAGATGGGGATCACTGAAGCCACTCTCAATAATGGCCTGGATCTACTCAAAAAAAACAATGTGATTATTTTATTTCCCGAAGGCGAGTACGGAAATTTCAAGCCCACGAAAAAGAAATACCGCCTCCAAGAATTTAAGAGGGGTTTTGTTCGCATGGCCTTGCTGACTAAGTCACCCATCATTCCATCGGTCGTGATTGGGGCTGAAGAAACCCATATTACTTTAAGTCAGTTAAAATTCACCAAGTACTTAATTGGAACCGTTTTGCCTCTGCCTTTGAATGTGATTCCTCTCCCCGCCCAATGGAAAATTAAATTTCTAAAACCCATCTATTTAGATTATCCGCCCTCAGCTGCCGATGACAAAGAACTCGTCCATAAAATTGCACGACAAGTAAAAGACCTCATCCAATTTAATATTGATCAAGAGCTTAAGAAGAGAAGTTTTATTTACGTTCGGTAAACCCTTCTTAATGGTGTTCTGAACCACGGCCGGTATTAATCGATCAACGGCGACCGCTTAGTGAATCGATTTTTCAGGAACTAATGTCGTACCGCGCTCTCCTGTGCCGCCGTCTTTGACAACGGCCCGAAAGGCATTCAGTCGAGCCGGATCGCTACAAATTCCCCTATAGTAATCAAAATCTTGTGCGATCTGGGACATGTTTCTAAGTTGTTGATCGTCAGCCGGTGAAACTAAGGTAATGGGTTCTCGGCCTCTGCTGTCTTCGGCCTTCACTACTTTCTTGCCATCTTTATCGAAGGTCAAATTCATATAATTACCAATCCCACCCGTGGTTACGCCGAAATTTTCATTAGACTCGCGACGGGCTTCAACCCGATTGAGAATTCTGTTATTGAATTCGAACTTACGAGTTTCTTCAGAGCCCGTAGAAGACCTAAGGGTGACGGTAAAGGCGCCACTTGAGCCGGAGGCGTTGGAGTCGCAATTGATATCTGTCAAATGAAGCCAATTTCTAGGATTGGCATCTTTGCTGACGAGGTTTAATGGACTTGAAAGGCAATTGGCCCATTGCCGACCGAATTCGCCGGACTTACCGTCTTTTAGCGCTAATCCATAGATAGCGCAGCCACCGACGTACGCTATCGCGACAGCCCCTAAGACAATGCCTGTTGTTGCAAGGACGCCCAATCCTCCGGCTGCCCCAGCACCGGCTGCGGCTCCTCCGCTACTTGCAGTAGCCGAACCACCCAACAAAAGACTCGTTTGCGTACTTTCGGCGAGGGAGCTGCCAGTAAGAAGATGGGTTCCAATTGCGGAGTTACCCTCCAATGTCATGAGCATCGACATCGGATCGATGGCATGGGCAGTGGACATAAAGAGCTCTTGAAGCACATTGGTTTTGGGTCGAGGCTTTGCTTTCAGAACTTCGGCCAACCTGTGAAGCTCTTTTTCAATTGGTTTTGTCGCGTCAAGAGTAAATGGAAAATTATTAATCAAAAGTTCTTTCTTTGCTAAATCCATGACTTTAATAAAGACGAGGGCCCGATCATATTGAATACGAATGGCATTCCCATCAACGTTAACTTGCGGCCAAATTTTTACGCCACTGGCGAGTTTAGACAAATAATCTCCGTCTTCTTTTTTTAAATCAGAGCCCAACTTTTTAACGAAATCAGTGAATGTTCTTGAAGAGCGATAGACGTAGGTAAATCGCGAGGCAAACAAAAAATTCCGCTCTTTTTCCCCATCAAACTTTGATTCCTGCGACAACGCCGGTGATGCCAAAGTCAAACATAAGAGAAGAATTCCCGTTCTCTTGGCTTTCTCCAATGTTATTACCATCGGCAACCTAAGTTTTAGACCCACCCATCAATTGTAATTCCTAGGCCGGCCTTCTCCAAGTCCAATATCGCGGTCAACGACAAGCCGGTCCAGTCTAGCCCTCAGAGCTGGAAACCATAGCGGTCTGCTTAAATGCAAATTTTTCGGGGGCAGGTGACGTTGTATTGATGGGCACGCGTTACAAAATGCTCCAGCTGATATTGTAGTTTGCATCTTGTGGAAGTGCCAGGGATAGATCTATTGGAGAAATTTAGAAGTTCAACGACTTTCAAAAAATCAAAGAAATGAGAGCTTAAATTAAATAATCTTAAAAAGTGAGATTTTTTTAATGTTTATTGTGGGACCCATGGCCGCCTTTTCATTAATAATATAATTTCAGGACCATTCTAGGAGACCCCTTATGTTAAACTGTGACAGTTAGTTTAAAGTGAAACCTTTGGGAGAACCTATGAGGATTTTAATCATCGCTATTTTCGCCTTTACTTCAAGTCTCTCTTTAGCGTGCGGAGAATCTCCAAAAAACATTAAGCTCTCTGAGACAACTTTCACAGATAGTCTTGCCATCTCATACGGTTTGAATTGCCGTGTTCACCTTTCTGTGACAACCGATCAGGGAGTCAGTTACAGAATTATGCAGAACAGCGATACAAAAATTGTCTGCGTTCAGATAATTAAAAATGATGACTGGGACCATAAGCAAGTCCTCTGCGGCGACGATCTAGCCGGAGACAAAAATAAAGAGGCCATGACTCTTAGAAATAAAGCCGGAGAAGCCGTCGGTTATCTCGATGTTAAATTACCACTTATTTCAATTTATTCCTGGAAAGGCGGACCTAATAAGAACCTTCCCTACCTGCAATTTGATCTCAAAGATGCAAAGAACCATTGGGAAGCAAAGGCGATGCAAAATTCCACTACTCAAATTGGTCAAGGCGATATGGTCTCCAGAGCGTGCACAAGAGGAATGGAAATGGCAAAGGGCGCCGTACTTGACATGCGGGGAAAATCTCTCAGTACAACCGGCGCGGGATGCGGATCTGGAGTTGAAATTAATGATTTTAATTCTGGCGGTAAAACAGCAGCTCCCGGCGACGGAGGCCAAAATTAATCAAAAATGACTCTTAAATTCTCTCCCGACTCTTTTTTCGTTGAGCAAAAATGCCCGTATTTTCTGGCCCAGGGCTTGCTATTAGCCAATATCTAGGCACGACTGAGACGGCGAACCTCTATAAAAGGTTTGATGTCTATTTATGGTCGAAAATTGGCTCAATTGATCAAGAGAATTACAGGCGAAGGAAAAATGAGATGAAAATACGGACTCTTTTATCGGTAGCTGCCGTTACATTAATGGCCACCTCTGCATTTGCTCATACAGCGAATTGTACGCTAAAGGTAAACGGTGAATCTCAGTCGCTTAAAAAGAAGTTGATTGTAGACACCGACGGCAGTGAAACAACATCTAATGTCGGTGGTGTCCCCCAAATCGGAAATTATATCTGCTACGGCAGTATATCCTTATTGGGTAAAGCTACCTCATATCGCGTTTATTTGGCTGATGTAAGCGCTGCTAAAAAAGACTCGGTCATTTCGCAAACGACGGGAATTACTGGTCAGACTGACGGCAGAACAGATATCGAACTAGATGCTCAAAGCAAAATGGGCGAGCAAATTCGCTGTTCTTGCCAAATTCTTAACTGAAATAATTTGAGCAATCAAAAATAATTCTTCATAAGCTCTGTCATCCAAAACGGTTGCACCACATCATTCTTTTGGGGAACAAACTCTTTCACATAGGGCTTAAGATCAAGAATGGGTGTCCCGTCCACAGCATCAAGGCCGTGTATCGTCAGTGTTAGCCCTTCAACCGAAATCAACTTGCACGCCGTAACTCCCAATTTGTTAGGCCGACTCTTTTTTCGTTGAGCAAAGATACCAACCCGGGGCCACTTAAGATTTTCTCGTGGATGAACCGCAGTGAGCACGATTGAATCGTCTGGCACTCTGTGAAAATAGAAAATGACTTCGATATGAGAGAAGGCTGTAAGTCCCATGAGAGATTCTTCGGTAACCTTCTTTGGATCCAGCTCAATCGTCGAAATAACCTGTCCCCAGTTTTCATCACTCAAATCTTTTCTGGGCGAATGAACGATGCCGACGGGTTCAAGAACGATTTTATCCATAAGTCGAATTCACCTCAACATCAGTCACTTTCCGGGAATATCACTTCCGATGGCTTGAATCATTTGTGTCCAAGTGGTTCTAATTCCATTTGGAGACCCTGGGGCCCCTACAAGGGTTTTCATAATGAGAAGGCTTAAAGAAAGAGCCAAAGTAAGAAGAAGGACGTATTCAATAACCACTTGTCCCGAGGCTAAACCCAAGCTACTGTGGTTCTTTATGGACGAAACTAAAGAAGAACAAAAACCAAAAGATTCTGGAGACTCAGCCGAAACGGCCAGACGCCCCCCCTTACCACTCTGGGCTAAAGTCCTGATGATGAGTGTTTTGGTTTTTCTCGTCGCCATCGGTTATCTACGCTCCACTCATCAGCATGCCGAAAATGTGGCCGATATTCAAGAAGGTCCATCTGACGTTCCAGCCGCAGACAAAAGAAAGCCTGTCCCCGATATCGTATTAACGGCAGGGCCTGGCTCAAATAAAAAACTCAGTGATTTTAAAGGACATGTTGTCCTGCTCTCGTTTTGGGCAAGCTGGTGCACACCCTGTCTTATCGAGCTACCGACTTTTATTGACCTTCATGATAAATTATCAGCCAAAGGCCTCGTGATTGTTCCCGTCAATGTTGATGAGAGTGATCAAGCGGCGCAATTTGTTGGAGATTTTTGGAAGACCAAGAAGTTTCCATTTCCGACTTTCTATGATCCCAATCACCAGGGAGCTGATTCTTTTCATGTCGACTCGTTGCCCAGCAACTTCGTCCTCGATAAGTCTGGAAAACTCGTTGCTCAAGGATATGGCGCCAATGATTGGTCTAGTGAAACCAGCGTTAAATTTATTGAGCAACTTCTGAATGAGACCGCCGTGGTTGGTACGTCGCAATCAGGTAACTAAAGCGCGCCATCGCATAACCTATTATCACATCCCAAATGTAATGCTGTTTCGTTGTCAAAGTTGATATTGAAATGAGAATTCCAAATAGAATTGCGGCATTTCCCCAAGATTTTCGATAACGATGAATAAAAAAAGCTGACAAAAACGCCAGGGCCACATGTTGAGAAGGCATCGAGTTGGCGGGAGTATCAAGGGACTGGACCATCTGCAGAGCATAGCTACCCGAAGAAGCCGATAAGTTCATTTCGGGGCGTGGATAAACCGTTGGATACAGAACAAAGACCGTCGTGCAGACCGTAGTCATGGCTAAAAATGAATAAACTATTCTCTTAATGTCGGCGGGGTCTTTAACAATGACGGTGCATCCCAGCGGAATAAAATAAACACCGATATAAATCCACCCCGTCCATGGCATATATGGCACCCAAATATCGATCGGAGTCAGCGGGAGTAGATGAACAGGAAATATATGGACACGATTGCTGAAAAGATAAAGCGAGATGGCCCAAATATAGGTAAAAATAAAGAACACCCATCGGTTCTTATAGGTAATTTTTATTTTCGCCATCAGAAGCTAAGGTCCGCCCTCGCCTTTTCTGCTTCGGCGAAAATTGTTTTTACTTGATTGCAGATGAGTTTTCGGGTGTTTTCAGCACAGGGTCCGTTAATCCCCAGTACTAAGTTGGTTCCGAATTTCCCGAAAGCCGTTTTTTCTTCGTTTTCAAAAACGCCTTTAAAAGACTCGTCAGTGGGGTACAGCATCAAAAACATATGGGGCGCATCCATTGGAATGGAGTCTAGCCTCATTCCCCCTGTTGAGAGGGTCTCTTGAATGTCGAAATATATTTGGAGCGCATTAGCCTCTTGACGGTCTGTAAAATAAATTCGAAGGGGCCCATCAATAATAGCCGTATTGAATTCCTGCGAAAAAAATCGGGAATCCGTGACCATTTGTTGCGGCGTCAAATTCTCAGCGCTCGTCTCCATGATGCATATCCCCTTTTATATTGGTCTGTTTCAAGCCAAGGTTTAACCAAGACCAAACAAGACCAAGACCACTTCAACCGCCCCTATTTAAATCTTATCTGAATGCTTCAATATTATTTTATAAAAAGCAAATCTTTTTCTGAAACGAAGACTCTGGATTTAAGAGTAATAGAGAGTACCTCCGCTACGTGATTGCCTTTAATTAACGGGCTGGCCTGCACAGAAGACCTGAGGAAGGTTGATCCTCTCTCCAAACTCATAAAAGAGGCGAGCGGGGCTGTCCGTGGAGAGTAAAATAAAGTCGGCATCGTAGCCTGGCATGCAGGCCCCTTTCGTTTCTTGGAGCCCCAAAGCGTAGGCTCCATTGAGAGTCATTGCCACGACTATTTCATCTATGCGCATTTTCATTTTCAGGGCACCTAGAAGACCCACCAGAGAAACGTCTTGGGTGGGCGATGTTCCAGGATTAAAGTCTGTAGCCAACGCAACTCGAGCCCCACCATCAAGAAGAAGTCTTGCCGGAGCATAAGCAACATTTAAGAAAAAAGCGGTCGTGGGCAATAATGTAGCCGTTGTTTCACTTCGTGCAAGAAGCTCGACTTCATTTGCCGTGATTTGAAGAAGATGGTCGCAAGAAAGAGCTCCACATTTTATGGCAGCTCGAGTTCCGCCAGTCAGTTTTAATTCATCGGCGTGCAATTTAATTGGAATCTTATGTTTCCTCGCCTCTTCAATGAGAATTTCTACGTCGTGAGTAGAAAAATAACCGTCATCCACAAACATGTCGGCAAAATCAATATGTCTACGAAGTTTAGGAAGCCACTCCTGACTCAAAATTTTTACATATTCGTCTTTTCGCCCCGTGTATTCGATTGGCACCGCGTGACCCGCCAAGTAGGTCGCTTTAATTGTCGCTTTTGATTTCGTCTTTAAGAGACTAATGACCTCGAGACACTTTTTCTCCGCCTCAAAGTTAAGCCCATATCCCGTTTTGATCTCAAGGGTGGTCACGCCTTGCTTCAAGAAAAGATCGACGCGGGATTTCGCTATTAGAAATAGTTCATTCTTGCTCGCTTTTCTCGTGGCGTTCGTGCTCCGAGCAATCCCGCCTCCGCCTTGGGCGATTTCTTGATAAGACTTTCCCGCGAGACGCATTTCAAATTCGTTACTTCTATCTCCTGAAAAAACAAGATGAGTATGGCTATCGACAAATCCCGGGACAACCATTTTTCTTTCAGCACTCAATTTTTTATATTTTTTAAATTCCTTTGGAACTTCTCTTTGAGGCCCGGCCCAAAGAATTTTTCCTCTTGAAACTACAAGAGCGGCATCATGAATTATACTCAAATCCTGGGGCTCAATATGGCGGCCCTTTTTTTTAACCGCGCCCTCAAGAGTCAGAAGTTGGCCGATGTGGTCTAATACATATTGCCCCCCCACTTTGAGAGGTCTTTTCACGGAATCACGATCCCTTTTTCGCGGGCGATCTGTTGCGCTCGTTCATAGCCAGCATCCACATGACGAATAATTCCCATTCCGGGATCCGCTGTCAAAACGCGACGAAGCCGCTTTTCAGCTTCGACGGTCCCATCGGCAACAGTCACTTGCCCCGCATGGAGGCTGTAACCCATTCCCACCCCACCCCCATGATGAAAACTAACCCAAGTCGCCCCACAAGCCGTGTTCAAAAGAGCATTGAGAATGGGCCAATCAGCGATAGCATCAGAACCATCTTTCATTCCTTCTGTCTCACGATTTGGTGAAGCCACACTCCCACAATCAAGGTGATCCCGCCCAATGACGATGGGGGCTTTAACGGCATGTTTCTTAACAAGGTTATTAAAAAGAATACCCGCTTTTTCGCGTTCACCATAGCCAAGCCAACATATTCTAGCAGGCAAGCCTTGAAATTGAATTCTCTCGCCTGCCTTGGTGAGCCAATTTTTCAATTTGGCATTTTCAGGAAAAAGGTCTAGAAGCGCTTTGTCGGTCACCTGAATATCTTTGGGATCTCCAGAAAGAGCGACCCAGCGAAAAGGTCCTTGTCCTTCACAAAAGAGCGGACGAATGTACATGGGAACAAATCCTGGAATATCAAATGCATTTTCACAGCCGGCCTCTTTGGCCATGGCCCGAATGTTGTTGCCGTAATCAAAAGCGATCGCACCCATTTTTTGAAGACGTAACATTCCATCTACATGTTTCTTTATCGAAGCCATGCTTAGGTTTACATATTTTTTGGGGTCTGATTTTCTGAGAGCGCTGGCTGATCCGGCGGCTCCCGGGGTCAGGCCGTCAGGGATATAACCAATAAGTGGATCATGGGCACTGGTTTGGTCGGTGAGTAAATCTGGAACGATTTTTTGATCAGCAATTTCATGAATGATCGAAGCCATATTTCCACAAAGAGCTACAGTCCGAGACATTTTTTGAGAAGTGTATTTTCTAATTCTCTCCAGAGCGTCATCTAGACTGACGGCTTCTTCATCAACATAGCCCGTCTGGAGTCTCTTCTTAATTCTTTCAGGATCCACTTCAATGGCCAGGCAGGCGGCTCCAGCAAAAGAAGCGGCAAGGGGCTGCGCTCCACCCATGCCCCCTAAACCCGCGGTCAAGACCCATCGCCCTTCGAGATTTCCGTTAAAGTGTTGACGACCAGCCTCGACAAAAGTTTCGTATGTTCCTTGAATGATTCCTTGAGAACCAATGTAGATCCAAGAACCGGCGGTCATTTGGCCATACATCATGAGCCCCTTCTTATCGAGCTCATGAAAATGTTCCCACGTGGCCCATTTGGGAACAAGGTTACTATTAGCGAGCAGAACTCGCGGGGCATCTCGATGAGTCTTAAAAACTCCAACAGCCTTTCCGCTTTGAATAAGAAGAGTTTCGTCGTCACAAAGACTTGTAAGGGCTTTAAGAATCCGGTCGAAACACTCCCAATTCCTTGCCGCCTTACCAAGACCCCCGTAAACAATAAGATCATCGGGCTTTTCGGCGACCTTGGGATCTAAATTATTTTGAATCATTCTGAAGGCGGCCTCTTGAAGCCAGCCTTTGCAGGTCAATTGATTTCCCGTGGGAGCCTTTACCTTGCGACTTCCCCTATGTTCTACCACTCCAATTCTCCAGAAACGTTCGTGACCGATTTTAAAAGGTCCCCAGACCTGATCATCTGTTTTAAAAGATCAATGTCCTGATAGAAGGCTCGATCTTCTTTAGCGTAGGAAACTTTTTGGCGAATAAAATCATAAGCACTCGCAACTCCCGAAGCCGATCGTAGGGGCTTTAAGAAATCAAGAGCCTGAGCTGCGCAGAGGAGCTCCATGGCCAGGACATTTTCGGAGTTCTGAACAATAGAACCCAATTTTCTCGCCGCAATTGTTCCCATACTGACATGATCTTCTTTATCGTTACTTGTTGGAATACTGTCCACACTGGCGGGGTGACTTAAGATTTTATTTTCGCTGACGAGCGATGCGGCGGCGACCTGAACAATCATCATTCCCGAGTTAAGGCCGCCTTTTTCAGTCAAAAACGCGGGCAAATTACTCATAGCCGGATTAATCAGTTTTTCAATTCTACATTCAGAGATAGAGGCCACAGCCGAGGTCGCGATTCCTAAAAAATCCAACGCAAAAGCCACCGGCTCTCCGTGAAAGTTTCCGCAGCTCAAAACTTTTTTTTCAGCAGCAAACACGAGGGGATTGTCGGTAGAACTATTCGCTTCTGTTTCAAGAATAGTGATGACATGTCTCAGTGTGTCTTTCGCCGCTCCATGAACTTGCGGCATACATCGAAGACTATAGGCATCTTGCACTCGGCCGCATCCTGCGTGACTCTCTGATATTTCAGATTTAGGGCCCATAATTTTTAATAAATTTCGGGCCGTCTTGGCTTCGCCCGGATGAGCCCGCGTGGCGGCGATCAACGGATCAAATGCGGTGCGTGCTCCCTTGAGAGCTTCAAGAGACATGCTTCCCGCTAAATCAGTGAGCCAATTAAGGCGCCTCGCTTCAAAGCTGTTCAAAAGACCCACGGCCGTCATGACCTGGCAACCATTTATAAGAGACAAACCCTCTTTTGCTTGTAAAACAAGAGGAGAAATCCGCGCCAACTCTAGGGCCTCAGAAGTTTTCATTCTTTGATTCTTGTAAATAACTTCGCCTTCACCCATGAGGGCCAAAGCGACATGAGCAAGAGGGGCTAAGTCTCCACTTGCTCCTACGCTCCCTTGACCTGGCACTACAGGGGAAACATTCTTGTTTAAAAATTCCAGGATTTTCTCAACCACGGCCACGCGAACACCGCTATGACCTCGTGCCAGAGCGTTGGCTCTTAGTAAGAGAATGGCGCGCGTCTCAGGAACTGTAAAAATCTCTCCCACTCCAACTGAATGAGAGCGAATAAGATTTCTTTGGAGCTCGATAATTTGATCAGGATTAATATGGACCGAGCTTAAGGCTCCAAATCCTGTATTAACTCCGTAGACAGTTTCGCCAGTCTTAAGAAATTCTTCAATGAAGGCGCGCGATTTTGTCATTTTCGCCCTGGTTCCTTCAGAGATCTCTACTTTTTCTTCTCCGTAAGCAATCTGCCAAACATTGTCGATGTTGAGACTTTCACCATCTAATTTCAATAATGACTCCTTAAACCTTATTTTAGACTTTTAATGGCCTGCTGGTAATTCCCAGATTTAAAAATGGCATTTCCCGCAACGAAAACATTAGCGCCTGCCTCGCGGCAGACTCCGACTGTCTTTGAATTCACTCCGCCATCCACTTCTATAAAAAGTTTTGAATTATTTTTTTGCGACCAAGCTTTTACGTGTCGAACCTTTTCCATTTGTTCAGGCATAAACGATTGGCCACCAAAGCCGGGATTAACAGTCATAATTAATACAAGATCAACGAGCGAAAAAAATTCTTGAACTTCGTCAAGAGAGGTCTTTGGGCGAAGGGTGATCCCAGGTTTCGCTCCAAGCTCCCGAATTTTCTTAAGGGCCCCTCTGACGTCTTTTGTCGATTCAACATGAATCGTCACTCGATCGGATCCCACCTTAACAAACTCGGCAATATACTTTTCAGGATTTTCAATCATGAGGTGAACATCCAGAGGAATTTTAGAAGCCTTTTTGATACTTGCGACGACGGGGGGGCCAATTGTGAGATTGTCAACGAAATGCCCATCCATAATGTCAACGTGCAACCAATCAGCTCCTGCGTCTTCGACAGCCTTGATTTCTTCGGCCAAGTGGGCAAAGTCGCAAGAAAGAAGGCTCGGTGCTACCAAATTAATGTCACTCACCGAGACGATCTCCTTTCTTAAATGGATACCCTTTTAGATATTCAGAGGCAGGCATGCGAGCCCGACTCTCAGGTTGCACGACCATCACAAGAAGAGCTGTGTTGTTTCCGCATTGAACAGCAAAGTTTGTTTTATCCATGGCAACCACATAACCCGGCTCCGACACATCATTGTGGTTAATGGCCTTAGCCCGAAGTATTTTAAGATTTTTTCCTTCACGAGTCGTCCAAACACCTGGCCAAGGTGTGAGCGCTCGAATATTGGTGAGCATTTTTGAAGCAGGGGCCTTCCAATCAACCTTACCGTGTTCTTTTGTAATTTTGGGAGCGAGAGTCACTTGAGATTCATCTTGCGGAGTCGCTTTTATTTTTCCGACGACAAAATCATTGAGATGTTTTTGCACAAGATCGGCTCCGCGGCGACTGAGCTCTGCATAAAGCTTGGTCGCATCGTAGGTCTCATCTAAAACAACTTGGTAAGACCCGATGATGTCTCCTGAGTCAAGCTTGGGAGCAATTTTTTGCAAGGTGACTCCCGTCACAGGATCTTCATTGAGGAGAGCCCATGGGATGGGCGCCGCCCCCCGCCAACGAGGAAGAAGACTGGCGTGCACATTCACAGCACCAAATTTGAATAATTTTAGAAATGCCGTGCTTAAAATTTGACCAAAGGCCACGACCACAGCAACTTCGGCACCAAGTGCGGCAACCTGCTTCAAGGCTTCAGGGGTGTTGACGCTCTCAAGTGGTAGAATGGGAAACTTTTTTTGAAGTTTCCCGAGGCGAACCAAATGAGCTTCTGCAAGCTGCTTCACGTGGGAGGCTTGGGTCTCAAGATTCCTACCCGCACGGCGATCTGGCTGAGTAATGACTCCTACTACTTCATAGCTCTCCTGATCTCCAAGTAAGATACTTAAAGAGGGACAAGCGAACTCTGGTGTGCCTAAAAAAACGACCTTGGTTCTCATCGGCTACAAAATATGCTGTTTCTGATTTTCCTGCGACAAATAACCGTATTTCTTGATTTTAGATTTAATCAAATTCCTCTTAACTGTGCTCAATCGATCAATAAAGAGCTTTCCGTCCAAATGATCGATCTCATGTTGGATGCAGACCGCTAAAAGGCCGTCAGTTTTGATCATTATTTTCCCATCTGGGGTCAGAGCTTCAAATTCGACATACTCAGCACGCTGCACCGTTTCCAAAAAACCTGGTACCGACAAACAACCCTCTTCAAAAGTCGTTTTACCGTCTTTATTCAAGATAACTGGGTTAAAAAGTTTCAAAGGAAAGGTAATTTTCTTCTCCATGTCCGACATGCCACTTAAGTCTACTTTCCCACTTTCATCTCGATAGCGGGTGTCGATTACAACCAAGCGGATTGAGTGCCCAACTTGGGGTGCTGCAAGTCCAATCCCAGGCGCCGCGTACATCGTTTCAAGCATGTCGTTGGCCAAAATGACGTGCTCCGGAACGATTTTTGAAACAGGTTTTGCCACCTGCTTTAAAATCGATTCGGGATAGGTTTTTATTTCGAGAATTGCCACCGCCGTAAAATAGCCAATTACTTTTTGAGGCGCAAGAGAAAGAACACGCTTAATCCTAACATCAAACCATTAGGTCCCCATGCGGCCAAAGCGGCCGGAATCGTGCCATGGCTGCCTAAACTGAGGCCCACAGAGACTAGGGTCCAGTACATAAAAACGATACCCAAAGTTATTCCCACGTTCAGAGCGAAACTTCCGCTCTTGTCTCTTCCGACACTGAATGGGATTCCGAGAAAGGTCATAACAAAACTCACAAATGCAAAGCTAAACTTTGAGTGATAGGCCACTTCATAACGGGTTGTATCTAGACCCGATTCTTTGTTTTTACGAATATAGCGCCTGAGTTCACCTACCGTCATGACATCGCTATTATTGTCGATATCTTGGATGTCATTGGGCCGCTCATCGAGGGTGATTGTTTTTTGCTGGAAGTTTTGAGTCAGCGGAAAACTACTTTCTGAGGCGAAAAGTGTGACGGTTCCATTTTTAAGATACCAATTTGAGCCTTCATAGTGAGCTTCGTCGGCGGTGATGAGCTGAACCAATTTCCAATCCTGATTAAAATAATAAATGCTCAAGCCCTGGACCAGGGCCTTCTCTGGGTTAAAAGTCTTAATGTTGTAGATAAGATCTTTACTTCGATACCAAATCTTATTCGTTTTTACTGAATAATAGAGGGACGGCGTTTTTTTAATTTCTACATAATAGACGTAATTCTGCTTTTTTGTGAAAGGTGGAATCAGTTTGTCGGAAACAAAAAAACTCGCCACCGAGATCAGAGCGGTCACGACCAAAATTGGCGCTGAGATTCTTGCCAAGCTCATCCCCGAACTAAAAAGTGCCGTCAGCTCGTTGGTGCGACTTAAGAAACTGATGGTAAAGATCGTCGCCATAAGGCAACTCACGGGAGTCATGCGATAAACGATTGTGGGAATTTCAAAGAGAAAGTACTGCCAAAGCACCGTGCTTTCGGCTTTGAGCTGCCAGACTCGCGATAGCATGTCCACGGCCAAAAAAAGGGTCGAAAAAACAATGACTGAAGCCAGAAAATACTTCAGAAATTCTCTAGCGATGTACCTATCTATAATCGAGAACACAGCAATTAGCCTAAAGCACCTTGACACTCCCGGCAACTCAATCTATTCGATTAGTTATGGCATTAAAAGTTTTGCTAGCCGACGACAGCGCTGCAATTAAAAAAGTCGTCCAACTTTCACTTCAGGATTACGGGGCCGAGGTTAAGTCGGTGGGCTCCGGCAAAGACGTTCTTGATGTTTGCCGAAGCTTCCACCCTGATATCGCCTTTGTTGACGTCCTGCTTCCACACAAAACTGGATACGAAGTTGTAACAGAGATCAAAAAAGATGCCGCATTACGGGCAACACCGGTCGTCATGCTATGGAGCGCATTTATGGCGTTTGACGAAGGAAAATTTAAAGCTTCAGGAGCCGATGAGAAACTAGAAAAACCGTTTGAAGTGGCGGGACTTCGGCAATTGGTCGCCAAACTTGTTCCCAAATTACAGACAAATCCTGTGGCCCGCCATTTAGATTTTCCCAAAGTTGAGTTTGATCAGCCTATCGGGGCCGTTCCACCTTCAAAAAGTCCAGGGGCCACAGCGGCTCCAGTAACAGCGGCAACTCCGGAGAGCGCTCCTTCGACCGAAGCATGGTCCATGGCCTCTTTCGAAGATATCGGGAATTTCACGGGCCAAATGAAAGAGCTCCAATCTGAAAAAAAGAAGAACGATTCGGCCCCAGCACCGGAACTTCCCGAAAGCGGCCAATCCAACATTTCTGGAGATAGTAATTGGGGCGGCGATGACCAATGGGTGAGAAAAGAACTCACGTCTAAGTTTAAGGTTCCAGTTCCTACAGAGAGTGACGACGAAAACACAGTTTCGTTTCAATACACAGATAGCGAAATCGTTGACACGAGCTTTCTCTTTAAGCCTCAAGCCGAAGGCACACCACTGACAAGTAGTCATGACGCGAAGACTGAACCTCAATCACTGGAGGCAGACCCTTTGGCGGTTAAACCTTCCGCTCTTCAGCCTGCCATGGCAAACCAAAGTGACGATGCCCCCATAGTTTTTGAGCCACAGACGCTGACGATGGGTGGAACGGCCACCGAAGTCCTACCCAGTTCGAAAACTCAAACCCAGGCTTCATCAGATCCAGGGGCCCGCCCGCTTCATTCTCCAGGATTGACGCCCGAAGATATGGAACAAATTCGTCAACAGACTCGAGATATTGTTGAGAGGGCTGTTTGGAAACTTGTTCCTGAGATAGCGAGTCAAATCATCAGAGAAGAAATTCAACGAATTCTTGGCGAAGAAAAGTGAATATCCGCGAAATTGTACAATGGGCACTCAAAGAAGACATTCCCCGGGATGACGTCACCACAGATTCATTGGGTATCGAAAGCAAAACAGGCCGCGCCACATTAGTCGCCAAGCAAAATCTTGTTCTTTCAGGCCGAGAGGTTTTTGAGCTCTCTTTTCGCGAACTCGACCCCGGTATCAAGATTCGATGGAATTACGATGACGCGGATAATATTTCGTCGGGGCAGGCGATTTGTGTTGTCGAGGGCCCCTTAGTGCCCCTCCTTAAAGCCGAGAGGACGGCCCTCAATTTTCTAGGCCATCTTTCAGGGATAGCCACTCTGACTGCAGGTTTCGCGGCCAAAATGAAGGGCACAAAGACTAAAATTATCGACACTCGAAAGACGACCCCGGGCTTAAGAAAACTTGAAAAGGCTGCCGTGCGCCATGGAGGCGGCAGCAATCACCGCGCCCATCTTTCGGAGCGTATTTTGGTCAAAGAAAACCACATTCGAGCTGTTGGCTCTATAAAAGAGACGGTGAGACGGCTTAGAGAAAAAAGTGAGTCAAAACCCATCGAAATTGAAGTAACCAATGAAAAAGAAATCGCTGAAGCGCTGAGCTCCGGGGTAGAACAAGTCCTTCTCGACAATATGACTCTTGAACAAATAGAGTCGGCTGTAAAACTCATCAAAGGTCGGTGTCTCATTGAAGCAAGTGGGAATATGACCCTTGACCGCGTCGAAAGTGTGGCTAAACTGGGGGTAGATTTCATCAGTGTTGGACAATTGACCCATTCGGCGCCTAGCGCCGATGTGAGCCTCCTTTTTGAAAGGTAATTCATGAGCGAAGTGACATTTGATTTAGTTGAAGCCACAGGCCGAGTTTGTAAACGTCCCAATTTTGGTTGGGATTTTATGGCTTTGGACAGCGTCGATAGCACAAATAATTACACAAAAGAACATTGTGGCGATTGGCTAAAACCGACACTAGTAATGACAAAACATCAGACTGCTGGCCGAGGACGAAACAAAAATAAATGGGATGACGAAGGCGAAGGCAAAAGCTTCTTAAGTACGTGGTGTCTTGAACTCATGGAGGGTCCAGCAGATCCGCGCTGGACGCTGGGGATCGGACTGTATCTATTTGAGTCGATGACCGAAGCATTTAAGCCCGTTCGTTTTTCTCTTAAAGAACCCAATGACATTTTCGTTGGCGACAAAAAAGTTGGCGGAATTTTAGTTGAAGCTACGAGCCAAGGGGAGCTTCACTATCTCCATGTTGGCGTTGGCATCAACGTGTTCTCTTATCCCACTGATCATTTACAGACCGCGACTCATTTGAATTCGTATTTGGGAGCCGCAGGCCTTACACCAGAAAGTTGGATGCAGTTCATCGACTTCTTTGGAGGCCGACTTTTGCATTTTGAAAAGAAAGCTGTGAGCGCCGAAAATGGATGGCTTCAACGCCTCTCCAATCGTCTAGCCGATGCGATGAATCGTCATCCCAGTCATGTCGATAACCCCGTTCAGAAAGTTCAAGGCGATGGAACTCTTGTCCTTGAGCGAGGGGAAATCAACTGGAAACAACTTTGACAGTGGCTAGATAAAACTTAGATATTTCAATATCTTATACCATACAAATGGCAGCTTTGGTCTCGTTCCCTTTGCCGCTGGACGGCACTGCTTCACGGACATTTATCCTTCAATTCCAATCTGAACCTGGTCGGGGTCTGGCACAGCCGTTGCTCTAGTGTATGTCATCTACATAAACCCCCTGGGCGACTTGGCTACCCCCTGACCCCCTACCCCCTACCAAGTCGCCTTTTTTTTTTGCACAATATCCCTATGACAATTTCAAAGATGGTTCTAAAGGCGTTTCTTCCCGTTTTTATTTTTTCTATTTCTGGATTTTCCAAAACGATCGTGATGATCGATCCTGGGCATGGCGGAGAAGATGAGGGGGCCGCTCAAAATGGAGTCAAAGAAAAAGACCTGACTTTGAAAGTCTCTCTAGAATTAAAAAAACTTCTTCAAAAAGATCCTAAATTTGAAGTTCTTCTCACTCGCGATCGCGATCAGTTCGTAGCCCTTGCCGATCGACCCGTTAAGGCTGCCAAAGCCAAGGCCGATGTCTTCGTCAGCATTCACGCCAACAGTTCGACAGTCTCAAGCGCGAAAGGAACCGAGATCTATTTTGAAAATCAGATACCCACAGATGAAGACAGTCTCTTGATCGCAAATCGTGAGAACAATATGAAAGATGAAGGTCAAACCAAGACCGCTTCAAATAAGAATTCGGACCTCACTAATATTCTTACCGACCTTGCCCATAACGAGCATATGGTTTTAAGTGAGCAGCTCTCCCAGCATTTGCTCGAATCTTTTCAAAAGGAATTTAATATCAAAACCAGGGCCATCAGACAGGCGCCTTTTCGTGTTCTCAGTGTGAATATTCCCGCCACTTTGATTGAATTGGGGTTTATCACAAACCCCACTGAGGCGAAATGGTTGGCCGAAGCTGCCTCCCAAAAGAAGATGGCCAAGGCAATTTACAATGGGTTAAAAGCTTTCAAAGAAAAATTGGACAAAGTCCATTCTTCGACCGTAAAGTAAGCGCCATGAGACTCAATAATCGAAGGCCAGATGGTTTAAGAGAGATCCGGATCACTCCACAATTTACAGAATATGCTGAAGGCTCTTGCCTCGTTGAATTTGGCAGGACGCGGGTTGCCTGCACAGCAACTGTCGAACCGGGAGTCCCTCAATTCTTAAAGGGCACGGGTAAAGGTTGGGTGACGGCCGAGTATGGCATGTTACCCCGATCGACCCATACCCGCGTTCGGCGTGATAAAGCCGCTGCCGGAGGACGAACTCACGAGATTCAACGTCTTGTCGGAAGAAGCCTCAGAGCCGTAACAGACTTTAAAGCTCTTGGTGAAAAGCAAGTCATTGTTGATTGCGATGTTTTACAGGCTGACGGGGGAACACGCACCGCCAGCATTACAGGTGGGTTTGTCGCACTTGCCCTCGCTTTTAAAAAACTTCTAGATCAACAAATGCTTTTGTCTTTGCCACTCAATGATTACGTCGCCGCCGTCAGTTGCGGCATCATTGAAAACGAAGCCAGGCTTGATCTTTGCTATGAAGAGGATTCAAGTGCCGAGGTTGATATGAATTTCGTAATGACCGGAAGCGGAAATTTCGTCGAGATTCAGGGCACCGCCGAAACCAAACCTTTTACTGAACAGCAAATGAAGACGATGATTGAATTGGCGCGCGTCGGACACCAGGAGCTTTTTAAAATCCAAGAGAAAATCATTGGTGGATTTTTTAAGGTTCCTCGCTGATGGAACTCTGGTTCGCCACGACAAACAAAGACAAATTCAAAGAAATAAAAGAACTCCTTAAGAATCTTCCTTTAGAAGTTCATGGGGCTTTTGAAATGCCTCATTATTCTGCTCCTGAAGAAAATGGCGAAACATTCTTAGAAAATGCAAAAATTAAAGCGCGCTTTTTAAAAGCCATGAAGCCCCAATCGTGGATATTAGCAGATGATTCAGGCCTTGAAGTCCCGGCCATGAAGAATCTCCCTGGAGTGCATTCAGCTCGTTACGCCGGGCCTAGGGCTCGAGATATTGAAAATACCACGAAGCTCCTTCATCAAATGGGTTTACAAAAAATCGCTGATCGCACGGCTCTTTTCAAATGTGTGATGGTTCTTTTAGGACCCAACAATGAAGAACAAGTTTCTGAAGGGATCCTTAAAGGGACCATCGCTGGCCAGGCGAAAGGAAAAACCGGTTTTGGATATGATCCCATTTTTATTCCTGAAAGTAATACCCAAACACTTGCAGAATTAGGAATGGCGGTCAAAAATCGCCTGAGTCATCGGGCTCAAGCCCTTCGAACCATTCGCACCCATTTAGAGGGGATACTGGCAGGAGTCTGACAAGAGACTTTTGTTCCAGGCATCATTTCGGTTCATAGAACTGGCCCCAGGAAAATCACTCAACATATTATTTGTGAATTCGTTCCAGTAGTCTTTTCCATAAAGCATTTCAAGATGTTGTTTCAAGCGACAAAATTCAATGACCTGTGTGAGTTCAAGCCAACCATTTTTCGCAGAAATAGAAATGGGCGGCTGAGAACCCCAAGCGGCCTTGACAAGAATTTCCATGGCGACCGTTATCCATTCACGGGTGACACCATTTGATTTGAGAGAAGGCTGGCACTGGTGACCGACTTCGGTATATTTGGCTTCGAGTTTGTTGACAAGTTCGATGAAAGGCATACAACCGCCTGGATCTGTGTGTTCTTTACAAGTCTTCATCGCCTTATCAAGATTTTTTCCCATGGCGTTTACAGACGCCGTATAAATTTCGATTTGGGACTGACAAGGTGTGTGAGGCGGGTTGAAATAAATAATCACCATCAAAGAAAAAATGAGCAGAAGACCAACTTGAATTCGGGTGTCTTTAAGAACGTCCATAAACTAATTATAGGTAATCTGAGAGCGAAATGCCAAGAGATGTTGCGGCGTTCGAATAACCAGAAGCGTGATCGAAGGCGAAGTTGAAATCCAGAATCCATAGTTTGGATTCCACGCCTAAGGTCACGTGGTCGCGCTCTCTGTCTTGTTGAACGCGAGGTGGCTCTTCATAATAGCCCGCCCGGACCCAAGAGCGAATCCAAGTACGCTCTAAAAACTCGTGCTCGATGGCGATACGGGGAACAACGACCGTGTTGTCAACTGATTGGGTTTCTTGACTCGTATTTTGGGAATCAATAAATCCAGACAAGTTGGCAGCCGAAGTCCAGAGATCAAGTTCTGACGAAAGGAGGAGTTTAATCTCAGGCCATTTTCGTGAAACTCCCATACGCGTAAGTGTCGGGATTCGAACCGGTTGAATTCCAATTCCGGCAGGAACAAGGCCCGCCGGATTTTGCAAATTGAAATCTTGACCCTGCTCCCAAGAACCTGAAAAAATCCAATGCTCATGAAGGTCCCACGCAGCTGAAAGATTTAAGTCAAGTGCTGGCGAATCTTGTTCTTGGCTCTGATTTCCGCCACTGTATCCTTGATACCTTTCTGCCATGAAACGATAAATGAGAGTGGCGGCGAGGCCTACCTCTTTTTTGATGGTCGTTCCCACACTGAAACGCGTCTCATGATACTGAAGATAAGAGTTACCAAAAGAAGGATTGTCGGGCCCTTCGGAGAAGGGGTCTCCATCACCTATACCAATTGAGAGTTGATCACTGAATACAAAGGTCGCGGTGGTCGAATCGAAACTTGATCGAAATGTTTCTTGATTTTGATCAGTAAAGAGACTGTTGTAATCAGTTGAAAAAGCTTGTCCTTGAGTAAAAATCACGTCGAGACCCGAATTTGTAAGAGGAATCATCGCTGGAGAAATCCAGACGTTACTGGCGTCATCGCCTACGGCGGCGAAGGCTCCTGCCATAGAAAGAACACGGGCGGTCCCTTCGGCCCAGGTGCGGTAGGCCGCATAGGTCGTTGCTTTCGCCACATTGGGAATAAGGTAGGCGATAATGAGAATAGAAAATAATGCCTTCACCATTCGCCCTTCCACGCCAGAGTGAGAGAACGACCGAGAGTGGCCTCATCGAAGGTTGCCCAAAGCGCTGAGTTATCGGTGTCAGGATATCGAAATACTCGCTGTGATCCGCGCAAGATAACAGACATGTCATTTTTGAAGTGATAGCCGGTTTCGAGTCCAAATTGGAGACGCGTGCTGATTCCATATGGTTTGGTGGTTGAGTTATCGAATGAACCTGCCGTTGTCGTGTCAGTCAGAGCCTGTTCAAATTTGAAATCAGTGGCGATGTGAACTTCACCGATGTCTTTTTCTATGCCGGCCATCCCGTCAATTGTGGGTGGGTAGATGAGAGCTGTGTTTGTTGGTTGTAAGAATTGTGTGATAGAACGGACGGTTGCTCCCAACTCAAAATGAGTGTTAAAGAGCTTCGCCGGGAGCGCTTCGTGCAAGGCGATTCGCTGACTCCAGTAGTGATAGTACTCGCCGATGAAGCCGGAGATATTAAAGATTGGAAGTCCCAGTTCGAGGATGTACCAGCGACCGTGAGAGAAAGAGCCGTATATAAGTTGGCGGGCCGTAATGATGGGTCGATCAAATCCAGTGGGTGCCTGGGGTCCGACATTGTTGATGCCATCGTAGGTCGCGAAGTTAAATACAGACGCTGGTCCGTATCCTCCGATGAAGCGAAGCCTCATACCAAGGTCAAAGTTGGGTGTCATCTGATCGGAAATGGCAATATCAGTCACAGAAAACCCAGACGCATACCCCTCCTCCTCCTGCGCCCTCTCCAAAAACCCCACGGCCAAGGTATTGGCACCCCTATAGGGCGCCTCCTCGGACTGCGCTAGTCCTGGTGTCGATGCGACGAGGATGAGGGTAAGAAAGGCTGAAAATACCTGCAGGACGTTCATGGATTTTTCTTATCATTCTAAGTGATGGAATTGAACTGAATAGAATATCAACCCGCTTTTCTTCGATTCCGCTTTAAGGTTGACAATGCTGAGTTTGAAAAAATAACGCTGAAGCGCTCCGATGACATATTCCTTAGTCCCATTGAGATCGTCTTTTCGGCCTGTTCTGAAGTTATTGAAAAAACTCTTACTTTGCCTTCGCGTCCCCTAACTGAAATTTGATTTAAATCGTCCATTTCGACATCAATATTAGCTCTCCTAACTACGGTCTCACTTAATATCGCAACCCCACGTACATTGGAATGGCTCTTCCAAATTTCCTTGCTATGTCCCTGTAAACGCGAAGCCAAATTGACCGTGTCGCCAATGGCAGTATAGTTAAGCTTAATGTCACCTCCTATATTGCCAACCAATGCCTTTCCGGAATGTAACCCAATACCGACGGAAATGGGCGGATACCCACGACTTCGCAATTTTTCTTGAAATTCCTTTAATCCTTCCAAAATATTAATAGATGCAATTAATGCTTTTTTTGAATGATTGGTTCGTTCGCCGTCATTGTCAGATGCCGGGAAAAATGCCACCACGCCGTCCCCGATGAGGTTGTCAACTATTCCACCTTGGGAAGCAATGTGCTTGGTTATGTAATCTGAATAGAGATTTAAAATATCAAAAACCCCCTCCGGCTTTATTTTCTCACTCAAAGTTGTAAACCCTCTTAAATCAGTAAAGAGAGACGTAATTCCAATAGTCTTAGGCGCCAGGCGGCCATCCGAAGTTGAAGTCAGGTGGTTAATACTTTCAAGCACTACAGGTGGAACGTATTTCTGAAATAGATTCCGCAGAGTTTTTTCCTGTTCAAAATTTTGAGCGTTCTGAAAAAACAGGGAAAGCATACGACTGAGATTTTCCATTAAATGTCTATCATCACTAGTCAATTTTCTATCGCCAATTATTGATCCAATAATTAGCAGTCCATATTTTTGCTCAATACTTTGAATCGGCGCTAAAACCAAAGAATCAACTTTTAAGCTCTCTAATAATTCTTTATTTTGCGGTTTTATTTTTCCCTTCAAATCACCAATATTTTCCATGAAAGTTGTCTCCCCTCTCTCTAAAATATTAGCGAATAATTGGGGATCTTCTTTTTCACCTGGGTACGCGAAATCAAGAGCTAAGAGTTTTTCAGCCTTTCCCTCGAAACCCCTAACCTCAATCGCCTGGAGTCTTCCGACTTTAGGGGAAACAAGCATAACCAAAAGCCTCGGGTATCCAAATCGTCTCTGCAAATCATCTAAGCATGAACTAATGACGTCCCTAGCACTTTCAAGTCTGATAAGTCTCAAGGAAAGATCTCTTAGTAGATTTGACTCTTGATAGCGACGGTCTAGTTTCCTTAAGTTTTCCGTCAATGCCTTCTGCTTGATATTATTCTGCTCTTGATTTACTCGATCATTGATAAGGATATTCCTAATTTTCCAAAACAGGATTAGGAAACAATTGGCTAAGACATAGGCGGCGCCGGCAAGAATTGGAAAAAAGTGACGCATGGTCTCGATTGAGAAATTTCCCGAGCTTTTCTTCACTATATAAATCGAACCCAAAACAATCGCCATCGTAAGAAAAATTGTTCGGAACCAAAAACGATTTGTAGAAAACCGCACTTCAAAAATACACTCGTCGTGGCCATTGTGAATACATGTTGGGTGATCTACTACTACCCTATCGAGCCCATACAGCTCCTTTGTTCCGTTCAATGTACCAACTGTATTTAGACATACATCCTGCCCATATTTTTCGCCCTTTACGAGGGGCTTAATAACATATCTAACAAATCCAGGCCTATACTTTGCGACTTTAAAACTTGAAAACCTATTCAGTTTCCCAGCCTGAATCGGAAGTGTGAGGAAAAACAAAATAGGAGGCATTGCTTTTAGAACGGCAAATTCGAAAGTATTGATATTATCAGGGTTTAAAGTAAATCGTCCAACTTTTTCCGCTATGAATTGATCTCCAGTCTTCTCCTTTAATTTCATCATGAACTGAGTTGTAAATTGATTTGAAACCCAGTTTCCATCTTTACTCAGATATTCCTCAGGCATCGCCAGTTCCTTACAAATTTCTGAAAAAATTGATCGATTGTAATGGTTGGTAAGATAATGAAGGTATGCCCGCCACATTTTTGTAGAAAAGTGAGGTTCAACAAAATCAGGATTCACATAGAAACTCTTCATCAACTTGAAAGATCGGCAGAAAAAGCGATTTGATTTAAGTCTAGGTACTTAATCCCAGTTCACATGACCTAAGTCCCAAAACAAAAGCTATTCTCAACTAATTGACTGACCGTACCGATTAGTATTGTAGCGAAATGCTTAGAAAAACTGCGACAGTGAGGGCATCGATGACATTCATTAAGAAAGAGGCTTCACCTGAAGATTTTGTACAGGCAGTTGACAGAGCCGTCATTGAATTTGAAGCAAACACTCTGTTTCAAAAAATTAAAAAAGGCGACCTAACCCTCAGGAACTATCATGGTTTCCTCAAGATGATTTTCCATCAGACAGTTTATGCGGGGCCAACTTTTGCAGTGGCAGGGAAAAACTGCCGAACAGAGTATCCTCTCATTTCCGAATATTTATCTGAACATGCTGAAGAGGAGAAAGATCACTGGCAATGGGTTTTGGAAGATCTTAAGAGTACCGGCTATCAAGGAGTGCTCCCAGATCAAGAATTTCCGCCTTTCGCCTGTCAAAACTACATATCCTTCAACGTATTCCTAGCGAATGAACTTCCTATTGCACGACTAGGAACAGCCGCATTATTAGAAAACGCCGGTGGCCGCAACGGAAAAAAATTCGCCCAAATTTTGGCCAGCCAGCTTAAGTTGGAGAAAAATCAACTTAAATTCCTCTTCGGGCACGGTGACACCGATATAAAGCATTCCGCGCAGATATTTGATGTACTAAAGAGGTCCGAGATCTCATCGAAAGACTGGGCATGGCTATGCTATGCCGCTAGCACCGCAAGTATATTGTATAAGAACATGCTTGACGAGGTAGCTAAGTGACCTGGCAGCGACTTTTTCCTTTGTTTTTAATGACATTAAATATTTTATCCTTCGCGTTAGCTACAGTAAAATTCTTTGTCGTTGATGATCCAAAGGCTGCTAAAGGAAAAAACGCCGTCTCGATCACAGGTGCGATGGCAGCAACAGTTTGCGTTTATAAAGTTTTGACGAGTGATCCGTCAGTTTTTATGGCAATTTTATCAACGGCATTTCTACTTCTTTCTTTGGGTCTTTTCCTATGGACAATTCGAATATCTAAATCCAATCGTGTTAACTTTGCTTTCTCGGAAAAGATTCCAGAAATGGTACTGTACACTGGGCCTTACGGTATTGTCCGTCACCCTTTCTATGTGTCTTACACTCTGACATGGATTGCTGCAGTCATCGCAGCGCCCAATATTTACACTGGTTTCGCTTGCTTAATGATGTTCGGGTTGTATTTCGCGTCGGCAAATTCGGAAGAACGTACTCTGATAAATAGCCAAAACCGGCTCAGCTATTTGAAGTACCGACAGCACACCGGGAAATTCCTCCCTAAAGCGACGCTAATATTTTTTTTCAACCGCATTCGAGAAAATAAGTCGATGGACACAAGTGTACCCAAGGACAAGAAAGTCGCTTCATGAAAATACAGCTTCTTCATTCGGGAAACGAACGTCGACAGTTGAATAGACTAAGTATAGATCGATCGAATGAGTTTTTTGGAATCATTAAATATCAGGAAAAGACTCAGCCGGCTAAGATAGTTGATTTTCATTCTGAGGGAATAGGACTGTTGGTTGAAAAAGAAGTCGCCGTTTTGTTCACTATAGGCACAACACTCCAGTCTTTTGAAATCTACTATGGTAAGAGAAAATTGGCAACGCTCGAAGAACCCAAAGTAATGAAGGTCTCTTCAGCTGGCCGGATTTCTCTATCCTTTTCTAGTTCGGAGAGAACTCGTGGGCTTCGCACTGTAGGGAGACTTAAAGTTCGAGGCGATTTTCATGCCAATTTGATTGCTCAGGATCCTTGGAAAATGGACACAATGATTCATATGTCATTGATTGACATCAGTTCATCTGGATTTCTCCTCGAAACCTCTCTGTCAAACAAACACCTCCTTCAGGGCATGACTTTGAAGGACGTGACAATGATTTTGCCCGGAGTAAATGTTATTACGCTAACATTGAGAGTAGCGCACGTGAAACACACCGCTGGACGCTTGAGAGTTGGCGTTACGTTAGTGGATCCATCTAGTCACACACTGGTAGCGATATCCCAATTTGCAATATTTGGCACGATTCATGAGGCGGAGAAACCCATTGATATAATCCACCATCTAGAGAAGGCCGATCTAAAAGCAAAAAAACTGGGAAATGCTGCTAGAATTTCGTCTGTATCTAATGCCGAAGAATACGCTGAGGTGCTCAAAATCAGGCTAGATGCATACAGGGCTGCAGAAAAAGTTCCTACTGGGTTCCAAGTCGAAGACATGGCCGATTCTTTCGATGATAGATCTATAATCTTATTGTGCCGAGTAGGCGGAAAAATTGTGGCCACCGTTCGATTGGTGGAAGGCGATCAAAAGAGTCCATTTCCCTTTGAATCTCTCTTTCCAATCTCGGCCCTGGGAGAAAATAAAACCAGAGAGCATTTTTACGAAGTCTCAAAACTCGCAATATTGCCTGAGTATCAGGGGACAGACATTCTGTTAAAATTATTTAAAGAAGTAGCTCGCCAGACAATAATAAATAAACGAAGCTCAGTCTGTTTATCCACTAGAGCCATCAAGAAAAACTATGAAATCATGGGCTTTAAGAAAATTACCGAAGAGGTTCCACATCCAACTCTCAAACAGGAATTTCTAGCTCTTTTTAGGGTTAATGCCGATGAATTTATAGATGGACAAAAAATGTCTGCGTTAGCTTGGGAGAAAGTTGCCAAATCTGTTGTTAATCATTTGGCGGAAAATAGCTTCATAGCTCGACCCCGACGAAAAATTAGTCATCTTATAATGCGCAATATTGAGAGCATTTTTCTTAAAATAAAAAAGAAAAGAGCTGCTTAATTCAACCTAACGGAATTGGTAAAACCTGTTCTTGCCACCCGAACAGGCACGAGCCCAGCCAATGACTTGGGCAACATTTTAATTTTAGCATCACTGCAAAGCAGCCGTAACGACTTGTCCTCATAGTGACTCGTTACCAATATACTTTGCGATTCCAATCCAAGACTTCTAATAAGGTCCAATCCAGTTCTTGTATTATTTTGAAATTCATAGTCGACTAAAAAAATTTTGTTCCCGGTTTTCGATGCCTTGCTTTGCCATTCGTAAAACTGGTCAACATCATAAAAATGTTTCATTCCCATGTCACTTGACTCAAAACGTCTGTCCCAAAGTTGATGAATAGAGATATCATCGTCCAAAACGACAACTACACACTCACCGAAATTTACCAATTCAGTGCAAAACCAAGTCGGAGCATCCGCAATCGGCAACTCTAAGAAAACACGAGTTCCGATACCCTGCTCAGACGAAATCCTCAAAGACCCGCCAAACTTTCGGGCGAAATCGTCTGCAAAAGTTAACCCCAATCCGTTTCCATCCACTTTATTGAAAGTGAAACCCTCTTTGGCTACCAGACTCAAGCAGTGACTTGGCATTCCATTTCCGCTGTCAACTATTGTTATTATGCAACTTAAATTTTGGAGAGACAAATTTATCAAGATCTTGCCGCCATCTCGCGTTGCCTCTATTGAGTTCTCTACTATATTTGAAATTGCCCTTTTGAAAGCCGCACCATTTATTAATGAAAAGGCCACACTCGCGGACTTCTCACATTCAAAATCGATTTCAATATGAGATTTAGCCCGAATTTGCACCCTCTTTTCACTGACTACTTCATCTATCAAAGGATATAGAAGTTCTGACTCCACACTACTATTTGAGTTTGCCAAGCCATGTTCATGAGCCCTCATTTTTAGTAGAGAATTAGTGATATCTTTAATCCTCTTTGTTGCTGACCGAATCAAAACCCTATTTTCTTCGGGCAGCCCACGTGCTTCTTCCATAGCGATATCTAGAGCCGTAAGAGGCGATCTGATATCGTGCGCTACTTGCGAAGCCAGCTTCCCTAGTTTTGCATCGGCTTCGAGAAACGAATTCTTCCTAATGGAATCAGAAAGCTGCTCTTTCACGTGTTCGAGTAAGGATATGCTAGGGGTCATTTCAAGTAGCCCATGCAAGGAGTTTCCTTCTTGAGGGCTAGTGAAAGCAAATATTGCGCGACTAAGCTCTTGCACCTGTCTAGACAAGAACTTACTCAGGCCGATCGAAAGAAAGTTGGCTAGAGCCCAAATCACCATAAACACCATTACGTAACTTCCTATCGTGGCCCCGGTCGTAAATTTCAAATATGATGTAATTGAGAGACTGGCAATTACAAAAGCCAGGAGAGCCACTAGTGACAAACTTGGAGCAATTACTCTAATACTATAAAGTGGTGCAGGGTTTGATAATTTTTTATGTTTTTCTCTTTCCCAAAGTTTGCATATCGCGCAGAGGCTGGCCGCTAACGCAAATTCCCAACCATACTCAAAAATTGGAATAGCCGAGACAATGTTTCCCAGGTCTTGATATCGAAGAGCAAAGTCACTCGCTATCAAAAATAGAAAAGACACCCAAACAACTAGTTCCGAAATCTCGAGACAACGCAAACTTACAATAAATAAACTACCCACTGAAACTGACTGTCCAACCGCGTAGGAAGTCGAAGTAAAATACATTACAAATGGACGTCTAAGGTTGTCGTGAAAAAATGGATCTAAAACCATTTTGTAAGAACAGACCAAGAAGGCAGATGAAAGTGCGATTATTATAAGGACTACATGTCTTTTTTCAGTTTTGCGAAGGCCTCCTAAAGCTCGGTCGAAGGAACTCAATGCGAGAAACCAAGCAAAGAACATGTATGGTACTTCATGAACTAAGGGGAGGTATTCTCTCGGGGAAGGAATTCGCAATATATAAGTAACGATCCCATACGTCAGATCTCCAATTAAGATACACAAAAAAGAAGCGCTAAAATAAGAAATCCATTTAGATGGGGAAAACATCTTTGATTTTTTAATTATCAATAAAATCATAAGAGATGAAAAAACTTCGTGAACCGTCGAAATAATGCCAGCAGTTTCTACGTTTATGCCAAGCCCTCCCGATGCGATTGGGGATAGGATCGGAACAGCCAACCCCAATAGTGTTAGTAGAAAAAATAATCCCATTCATTAACCTCAATTCATAATGCACTGCATTATACCGCTACAAACAAGGCCTGGAAATAAAAATTGTTCCGAAAATGGAGGCAGGCAGAAATACTAGAGATAGCAGCGGAAATGGCGCCAATGAGACGTCGTGGAGCCATCCGCTTATGACTTTTTTTCATGACTGTCGTTATTTTTTCAGTTTTTGCAGTTCGGTAGCACCTTAAAGAAGCCATGGGCCTGGAACAGCCCTTGCTCTCCCGGAATCGGACTCAATAGAAATAAGGATGAACTATGAAAAGACTCGGACTTTGTTTATTTGTGATTTTTCTGTCTTCGCAAAATCTCTTGGCCAGTGGCTACACGCTTTGCTTAGACGCCCTGTCTACCAGCCCTCACAAATATTATTTGGATAACAATGCCAAGTCGTATTGCAGGGACTTCACTCGAGCACAAAGCGTGTGTCTCATGGCTCTCGCAACCAGTGTTCATAACTATAACCTCGATTATGATGCAAAATCATATTGCTCAGACTTTACCGTAGAACAGGCCCAATGCCTTCAATCACTAGCCGTGAGTGATCACAGATACATTTTAGACTACGACGCCAAAGTCTGGTGTGAGAAATAATGCGATATCGAAGCAATCAAAGAGATCGTTGCATCAGTTCCACAGCACTCCCCATAAGTTGACATTTCCGGATTTAACCGTAATATAAGCAGCTGAAATTAATAGGCAAACCAATCCCGGTCCGGTAGCTCAGTTGGATAGAGCAACGGCCTTCTAAGCCGTAGGTCAGTGGTTCGAGTCCACTCCGGATCACCATCCTGAAATTGGGTTCTTCTCACTTGATGGTGGGTCATTGCCTCAAAGCCACTAGGCACAAGCATTTCTGAGTCTGTAATTTCTGGTGGGTCCTTTTAAAAAATAGGTTCTTCTTACTTCGCGGTGGATCTTTTTAAAAAACATCTGATTTAAAAAGTCAATTTTTCGTCTGCACGATTACAGTAAAATCCGCTCCAGAGTTTTTGCCGGTGCCAGAAAGATAGGTTCCAACCGGAGTCAAAGATCCCCCATCATTAATTTTAAAGGCCGAGACAGTGCCATCCGTCATATTCGCTGTATAGAGGAACTTGCCTGCGGGATCGATCTCAAGACCTTGGGGATATACGCCGGTTGCAATCGAGTTCATATTTGAGAGCAGGCCCGTGGTGGAATCCACTTGCCAATAATAAACTTTATTATCGTTTCGACTGGAGACATAAAGAAATTTTTCGCCAGGTCCAAATTTAAGATCGGCTGCACGCCAATCGGTAGGACCTCCCCTTGATGTTACGGTCTGAATCCATGTCAGAGTTCCTGTGCTCATATTCAGACTATAGACTTCCACATTATTTGATCTCTCATCGACAACATATCCAAAATGAGAGGACTTATCGAAAAGACTTACGCGGGGACCATTGCCCTTGACGTTGACGAAGCCATTTGGCGTAAGAGCCCCGGTCGTCACGTCAAATTTGTATTGGGATATGGATTCACCATTCCAGTCGCAAGCAAAGGCGAAGTGCTCTGAAGGTTCTGTAATGACAGAATGGGGATTCTTACCTGCAAAGGCTGTCGAAACCTGACTGAGCATTCCTCCTGATTCGATTTTGTAAACCGAGGCATAATAATTTCCATTTACGACCCCAAAAACGGGCACTAAAATGTACTGTGTGCTTTGATCAAGTTTGATGTAAGCCGGTTGATGAATAATAGCATCTTTAGAGTCAATAACTTGAATGGAAGTCAATTTTCCACCCTGGCCTATCTGAAAAACTTGAAGAGTGCTTGTCAACGTGCTGGTCACATAGACAAAACTGCCTGAAGCGTCAGCGGTGATGGCCCAAGGAGTGCCACCAGCGGCCGCTTTGTAACTCACCGGAGAAGATAACGTCCCTTTGAGCGGATCACGGATAAAACGGGTTATGGTGTCATCGGTGTAGTTTGCCACATACATATAATTATGGCCTGCCGAATCAGATTGGGTCTCATCGCTTCCCACCGTGGCGGCAATTCCAAAGTAGATCAAAAGTCCAGCCAAAAGAACTAGAAGCAATCCGATACGAAATTTATTTTTTGTCATCAGTATCTCCCTATTTATTTATTTTAGCCCACAACCATGACACTGTAAAGGACGGACGAACCGTGGAAGGCTATCTTGTGAATCAGAGTGAAATCGCGCGACAAAACTTGAGGCAGAAGCGCATCTGGATACTTAAAGTCTTTTTTATTTTCGCTATGAGCTCCACACTTATTCTCTCAATTATCCAAGCCAGTCAAAGGATCTATCAAATTGAAAGTTGGATTCCCGTGGATGGAGAATCTGTTGACACAACGATCATAAAAAAAAGAGACCTGACTCAATCTAAAACGTCTGTTGAATATTCTGCCAAATGGATTTTCAACTATGAAGTTGGAACAAGAAAACTTCAAAGTGTGGCCGAAGCTGGCTATACGACCTCGGATGTGGCCCGTGTGAAATATTGGGAAACCCGATTTCACCGCGGAACTCATTATAAAATTCGTTACAATCCAAATACCATAAACTCAATTTCGGTGTTCGGTTGGGACTTTGATACATTTTGGTACCCTGGATGGCTCTTGGGATGGAGCCTTTTAATCAGCATCGTTTACTTTCTCATAAGACGATTTTTAAAATGAATACTTTGTTTCAGCAAAAACAGCGCTATCGGGCGCAAGAGCCCCTAATGGCCTATTCGTAGGCCCTCCGTAAAGGTCAAGGCCAACTGTGCTCTTAATTAAATCCGTCCATGCATATGAAACTCTTGGCCTCACTAAAAAATCTCCACCCGCAAAATTCTGGAGAACGAATATCTCGCCATCCCAACCCGTCTTGTCATCTGTATAACTCACACGCAGAGTTCCGCCAGGTCTTGAGGGGTCTTGGTAAGAATTGAGCAAAGCGTTCTCCGCCGCAATCTGCTGGTTGATCGTCGTGGAAATCGGATCACTCCCCGTCTGTGATGAAGGAGAAGTGTAACGAGGAAATATTCGGAGAATAATTTGAGCTTGAACTCGAAATTTATCCCCAAGAGGGCGCTCAGCGCCGACTACCGAATCCCAATGTGTCGGGAGTTCCAGAGCGTTAGAGCCACTATCATTGGGTGTCACCGTATAGGCTGATTCTCCTCTAAACACCCATTTGTCATGACTTATGGAAGCGTCACCACCATAAGAAATGACCCGACGAAAAACCTGTCCCATATTCAAAAGAACAATGGGACCAACGAGGGAGTGAGAAATTTCTTGCAGCTGAGGTTGATGGGACCAACCATTGAAAAACGAAAGTGAGGCATCCCAACCCGCGCCCGTGTAAGAAATTTTATCTCCGATCTCTGAATCCAGAAAAGTAATAGAGGGAGTATTGGGATCGGCGAGGGTGACACCAAATGGAATGAGATTTGGAGGAAATAACTGCCTCCCTTGAGCGAAAATGGGCGTGAACACGACGATATTGTTCCACGAAGATGATCCTTCGTTAGGCGTATATAATATCTCAAGGCTCGATCCCCCAATTCTTCTGACTTCGTCATCGGGGTTGAAAAAACTAAGATTTTTTGCTGTGTGATAATCAGTCGGATTAAAAACATCAGATTTCCCCCAGGGTAAAATCATTTTTCCGGCCCGAATTTCTAAACCCTCTTTCGAAGATCCTACATAAGCTTCTCTTAAAACTGCCTCAAGATGCGAAGCCGTACTTAAATCACTTGAATATGAATATTGCCCATCGAAAGCATCGAACTCGCCTATAATTTTTGCGTACGAGTGTTCACCTAAATGGGGATTTGATTCGAGCCACAGAGACCCCGAAAGCTGCTCTAGTGGCAGCTGAGGGATCGGGTCTTGAGTTGGAACATACACATCTCCAAAGACTCGACCCGTGAGCGGTAAAATCGAGAAATCTTCCGCAAAAGTGGAAGTCTCCCATAGACAAACGAAAAGAAAGACAACCGGCAAAAGCCTCTTTTTTAAAAACATTTATTGAGATTCCCGGGAAAGACTCTGTGGCGTAAAAGTTGAATCCGGGATGACTTTATCAACCTTCACATTGTCAAATTGCAAATCAGTGAAATGCTTTGTCTTTAAACTTATCATTTTAATTTTCAAGGCCATCCACTTATGTAATTTGGGATCGACCTCTTTATTATCGGCGGCATCAAGGGTCTTCCAAGGAACCTTATCTAGATCACTAGAATTAATTCGCGTCGCCATGTAATTGTCTTGCCTGATCCAAGAAGTCGCCAGCCCAACGCCAGTTCGATCTTTGATCGAATCATTTGCGGGAAGAGATTCAATGACCCAGCACTTAATTTTTTCCTCATTGGGACAACTTTCTTCTTTTACTAGCTTATAAGTGAAGTCGTCCACATGAGGAGGCGCAATATCAGAATAAGATAGTTCAGAACCCATAAAGCTAGAACTCTGCTGCCCGGTTTCGACCCGTCTGATTTTCTTAAAGTTCGGCAGATAGAGTTGGACATCGGTCTCAGACGCATCTTCTAAAAAAAGAATTCCCTCGTTTCGAACTTCCGGCGGAAAATGAAACCGAGTTAAAGTATTGTAACGAACTCCATCTGATTTCAACTTTCTCCACCAAGTAAATTCCTTGCTTCTGTCGGTGGTTCCCGGCCCTCCCGTTGTCATTTTCGCGTGAGCCTCAGCCGATGAGATCCGTC
>Ga0206873_1047_pt2 | contig 38318 bp, 31 predicted proteins | sample Alteio_BWOrgCont_11_FD_152631 | JGI IMG/M metagenome (GOLD analysis project Ga0206873, IMG submission 152631) | Enriched cells from forest soil in Barre Woods Harvard Forest LTER site, Petersham, Massachusetts, United States -... | ecosystem: Environmental > Terrestrial > Soil > Temperate forest >...
TTTTGGAAATGATTCACCAGGCCGCTGAGAAAGCGGCGGAGCGCCAAGCCAACGGGCCTGTGATTGCCGTTCCCCAAAAATTGACTCGGACAAGTTTTTGAGACAATGGTAAAATATCCTTTTGTTGCTGGCGTGTGAATTTTTTGGCCATCTCCTCAAACTCGTGAAGAGAAATACCGGCAGGTAAACCCAATACCCCCTTTTTAACCAGCTTCATGCCTTTTAATTTATCTTTGTATTGGTGCTGTAAAACCTTGCCTATACCTGCTCTAAAGATGTCATCCGCAATAAAGAAAAAGAAATCTGCTGCAAATGTTTTTACAGCCGTTTCACGTAATTCATGACTATCTCGTGCGGCTATCATACCCAATAAGTTCCAGTTAAAGAAATTATGCCACAGTATAATCCATCGGCTCATATAAACCACATGAAAGTAGTTTAAAGCAGGTATCATTTTCTTAAGCGTCCCTATCAGGGTTTTACTCCCGGTGGGGGTTTTGCTTTTGAGTAATCCCAAAAGTATTGCAGGCAATAATGACGCAGCACCATACCCAATCACCATGGAAAGATATTGCTTTGTTTTCTTGGTTTGTTCGTGTTTGGCGTTTTTTCGTTTTAAATAGTCATCGGTGGCATACGTAAACTCTCCCACAAACCCTTTTTTCCCTGACCATTGTTCGCTTATCCAATTTTTGCCCCAATAATATATTTGGCCTTTAGATGCCATCACTAATAGATCAACCCAAAGAATCAGCAGCTTATAATTTAAGATTTTGTGGGCTAATTTTTCGGGCAAAGATTTTAACCCATACGTTGAAAGAGTATCCAATGCTTTACTGCCGGGGCTAAAACGGTTTTTAAACCCGGCATTGTCTAATAGTTCAAATGGAATACCCACCGGGCGATAAACCGCATCCTTTGCATGATTAAACAGTTTTTGAAACTGGGGCTTGGGTAGAAATGCCGGTTTAAAATCCTTGATTAAGCCTTTAGTCCAACCTTGATTGAGTCCCTTATCTAAAAGAATCGGGCAACAAACACCAATCAAAACCCATAACGCCCCGTCCAGGAATTTCTCCAACCGTTCAAACTTGTTTCTGGCCAAAGAGATGGCCGGGATTTCATACCCAAAAATATCAATAATTTCCCGGTTTAAAACTTGGTTTTGTGCAATCCAAATATCCCAAGGCATCCTGTCGAAAGCACCAAAATGCTGCCGAGTCCAAGGGACTGGGGCTTTTTCAGATAGGGTCAGCACCATGTATTCACCCTTAATTGAGATTTATCAAAAATTAAAGCACAGGCATGGCCGCTTTACTATACTATGTATAGTTGTATTTAAAAAGTAACATTTATTTCTTCTTGAGTCGTAATTGCTGATAATGCGAATAAATCTCATGGCTTTGATCAAAAGCCGGTTTTAAATGGTTAGCTGAAAGTTGTGTTTTCATCTCCGATAAAATTTGTATAAATTGATCCAAAACAGCTTCTAAATTATTTTTGTTTTTTGAGAAGACGAGTTGCCACATATCATCAGGGCTGGCCATCAGGCGCATCTGGTCATCGATGCCTCCGCCGGAGAATTGGAGCAGTTCTGAGGGATTGTTTTGGGCCAACAAATTCGCCAATGCAATGGCGTAAAATTGAGGGAAGTGACTGACGAATGCCATCAGTTGATCATGATGTTGATAATCCACGACGACGGGAAACATTCCTAATTGTTCTAACCACAGAGAAATAGTCTGTTGGAATTCAGGAGACGTTTTTTCACATGGCGCGAACAAAAATCGCTTGGATAAAAAGATGTTCCAATGGCTGTGCTCAAACCCGCTGACTTCTCGTCCGGCCATGGGATGGCCACCGATAAAGGTTAGGGTATCGGGGAGCGTATCGGCAAGTTGGCAAATCGGGGTTTTCACGCTGCCCAGATCCATGACGCAAACTGGTCTTCCGCTTTCTGCAAGCGTTGTTAAAATCGTTTCGCTGGTATCCAGATGAGTGCCTAAAATAATTAAATCGGATTGATAAAGTTTGTCGTCTTCCAGATTTTGAAGTTTGTCGTCGATAACCTTAGAAGCAAGGGCGTTTTCCAACACCTCGTCTTTATCCAAGGCGAAAATTTTGGTTTCAGGCAGTTGGCGGCGAATCAGTTTGGCCAGTGATCCGCCGATCAGGCCAAGACCAATAATAGAAACCGTGCTAACCATCTATCTTGGGTCTTTTGGAAAGACGCGTAGCTTGGCGAGCGGCTGCTTCTTCCCAGCGTTTTTCTTGTAAGGGAGTGGTGGGAGTAAAGGGCAACACTGTCTTGGGATGTCCGGTGGAATCCTGGGCAATAAATACCAGGTAGCTAAACGCCACACGGCGCTCTTCACCTGTTTTGTGATCTTTAGCAATCACTTCCACCTGAATCTCCATGGCGCTATGCCAGGTGCGCGTCAGAACTGCTTGAGCCTTCACCTCTTCTCCGATATAGGCGGGTTTTTCAAAACTCATCCGGTCCAGGCGAACGGCAATCACAGGCCCGTTGGCTTGGCGCTCCGCCGCTTTCTCAGCGGCCTGGTGAATCATTTCCAAAATGGCACCCCCGAACACTTTTTGGTGAATATTGGCATCATCCGGGGTCATCGTGCGTTTAACGGTTTCGGCATTGTCCGCTTCGTCAATCAGGATTTGATTTTGGGCTGCCTCTGATAGGCGGCTCTGCTTGCGGAGTTCGGCCGCTTCAGCTAAGGCACTGTCACGCAAGGGATAAATGGCAGTGGGTTTCAGCGTTTCATCATCCAGCGCCACAAAAACCAGGTAGCCAGAGGCGATGCGTCGTTTTTCGCCCTGGGCGACATTCTCGGCTTCGACCGTCACTTCTACCTCTAAAGAGGAATGCCATGCGTTAGTGGGGCGGCAATGCGTGGTAACCAGCTCCCAGAGTTTGGCGGGATGTAAAAAATCCATGCGATCCAAAGAAGCGGTGACCACTTTATGCCGGGTGTGCTTGCCCGCTGTCAGGCTGGCGGCAATATCGATGGTTTTTAAAATTGTCCCGGCGGTAGCTAGGCCCAGTTCGTTGGCGTCATGCGGAAAAATAACCTGGGCTAAGGTAATGGCAGATTCTTCAGGCGTTTTGCTGGGTAAAATGGACATGTCTGTATTGTGTCAGGCTCGGTTTTTCAAAGCAACAGGGTAAAATCATGGAAGATCCGTTTCCAGTGTGACATTGAGCTACCCCCCATCCGCCCTTCGGGCACCTTCCCCCGCAAGGGGGGAAGGCAGAAGCTTATAGATATTAGTTTTCAAAAATATGTAGGGCTCATCTGCCCTCCCCACCTGCGGGGGAGGGAGAATCCGTTAGGCGAGCTCAAATCTATGACTGAATTTTAATGTTGGCCGAGCCTTACGGATTCGGGTGGGGGGCTGCCAGAGCGGATCTGTTCAAAGCAACGCCTGCTATTGAAAATGATTCTCAATTGCGATAAGCTACATTTATGCCAACCTTAAATGATGTGCAAACCGGAAAAACCGTCACTGTGAAATCCATTTTGGATGTCGGGGTGGCGACTCAGGCGCTGCGGATGGGGATTTCGCAAGGGGAACAAGTGACTTGTATTTCTAGAGTCCCTGCCGGGCCGACGGTGATTCAAAAAGGCGGCATGGAACTGGCCATTGGCCGAGAGCTTTGCCAGCAAATTGAGGTACAGCTGTAATGAATGCTGTATTGCAGGTTTCTTCGCCCTCTTTAAATCCGGTAGATATCTCAGAAATTATTGTTTTGGCCGGTAATCCCAATGTGGGCAAGTCGGTTGTTTTTAATGCCATGACAGGGCTTTATACGAATGTCTCGAACTTCCCCGGGACCACCGTGGATATTCCCAAAGGGATGTTGCCGGATAAGCGGCTTTTAAAAGATACACCGGGAGTTTACGGCATCTCCAATTACTCTGAAGAGGAATTTGTTGCAGAGCAGGCCATTTTATCGGGCGATAAAATCATCAACGTGGTCAGTGCCCTCAGCCTGGAGCGGGATTTATTTCTCACTCAGCAGATTATAGATTACCAAAAGCCCTTGATTGTCGTTCTGAACCAGATGGATGAAGCCCGAAACAATGGCATTGAGATTGATATAGCCAAACTGGAAAAGCTCTTGGGTGTGCCGGTGATTCCCACGGTGGCCACGACGGGAGAAGGCATTGCCCAGATTTTGCCCTCGCTTTCTCAAGCAACGATTGGAAATGTTATTCCCGATTGTCCGCCGGTGGATGCCTTGAAAGAGCTGGAAGCCGATCTGGGTAAGCGACTGCAAATTTATGGTTTACGTCGTCATCATGTCAACGCCGTGGTCTCTAATGTAATGTCCAAAGGTCACGCCAATACAAAGTTTTCCTGGTCCAGGCTGTTTGGAAAATTGTTTTTAAACCCGGTGGTCGGGGCGATTAGTGGGTTGGGTGTCATGCTGCTTTTGTATCAGGTGATTGGTATTTGGGTTGCGGCGGATTTGGTGGACATTACCGAGAAAAAAATTATGGTTGCGCATGTGGTGCCTGTTGTTCAAACGTTAGTGGGGTCGGTACTTCCCAAGGGATCCGCATTCTATATTATTTTGGCAGGCGAGTTTGGCGTGCTGACGATGAGCCTCCAGTATATCTTTGGGGTGTTGTTTCCCTTGATTCTGGGATTTTATGTTTATATTTCCGTTTTGGAAGACTGCGGCTATTTGCCCCGTATCGCAGTTTTGTGTGACGGCCTGTTAACCAAGATTGGCCTCAACGGGCGTGCGGTGATTCCCATTATTCTGGGATTTGGGTGTGTCACTATGGCGACTGTTTCAACGCGGGTGCTGGCCTCCCAGCGCGAACGAACGATTGCGTCCACAATTTTGGCTATTACTATTCCATGTTCTGCACAAATTGCAGTTATTGTTGCCTTGATGGCCCTGGCAGGCGGCTTAAAAGCCTGGGCGATTTTTCTCGTCATTCTGGTGGGCATCTTGTTGGTATTGGGCACGGTCTTAAACAAGCTTTTACCCGGTAAATCCACCAGTTTGATTATGGATTTACCCCCCATGCGCTTGCCGGGTGTCAAAAACATTGCCCGAAAAACTTGGGTGCGTACCGTTGTGTTTTTAAAAGAAGCAGCCCCCCTCTTTATGTTGGGATCTCTGTTAGTGAGCGTTGCGCAAGTGACGGGATTTTTAACCATTGCTGAGCGCTGGCTGGCCCCGGTTACGGTCAACCTGCTTCACTTGCCGCAAACCACGGCCCGTATTTTTATTATGGGGATGGTCCGACGTGATTTCGGGGGGGCGGGTCTGTATTTTCTCGCCCCTCATTTAAGCCATATCCAAATCTTGACGGCACTCATCACGATTGCCTTGTTTGTGCCTTGTATCGCTTCTTTCACTGTCTTTTGGAAAGAGCGCGGCTTAAGAGAGTCTTCTATGCTTCTGGCGGGTTCCTGGCTCATCGCTTTTGCCATCGGTGGTTTGGTTTGCCGTCTGGTGGAGTGGACCCATATCTTGTAATTTATGTCACAATGAATTCAAGTGATGAGGAATATTGCATGCGTTCTCAACCCAAAAAGACAGCAAAGCCTCGCAAGACTCCCAAAAAGGATACACGCCCGATTTGGGAAGTAATTAAAGAGATTGGGGAGGCTGTTCCTGAAGAAGAATGGGCCAAACTGCCAAACGATTTGTCCATTAACTATCGGCACTATTTATATGGAACGCCAAAAGTGGAAGTCCCAAAAAACCCATAATGAAAGCGGTTTTTGCTGATACCGGCTATTGGATTGCACTTCTTCGGCCGAATGATCCCAGTCATCAACGAGCTATAACCTTAGCCAATGAGCTTAAGGATAATCCTATCGTCACGACGGATTTGATTATCGTAGAGTTATTAGCCAGATTTTGCGCTGAAGGAAGTTTTTTAAGAAAGGCGGCGGTTCATACCGTGCGACGAGTGATGACCAGCGCCCAGATTGAAATTGTTCCCATTAAAGACGGTTTATTTATGAAGGCGTTTGAACTCTATGCTAAACGCCACGATAAAAAATGGAGCCTAACGGACTGTGCGTCTTTTGAAATGATGAAACGCAGACATATCAAAGAGGCGTTGGCTTACGATCATCATTTTGAACAGGCGGGCTTTACTGCTCTGTTAAGGCAATAAATAAACTTGAAACTCGAATAAATATTCGATATACTCTTGTCATGATTCATCAAATGACAGGACGAGGCGCACTTGAAAACCCGACCGGGAGGTTTGAAAAGATTGACGTGGTTCCTGATCCAGAGTGGGAATTGCCGGATCAAGTGCCTACGCAGTACCTGATGGACCATACAAAAGAGATTGTCGCAACCAATGATAGCCCTGACGTGTGTTTTGATGTCTCTATTAATCCGTACCGAGGGTGTGAACATGGCTGTATCTATTGCTTTGCCCGGCCCACGCACGAGTATTTGGGGATGTCTTGCGGGCTCGATTTTGAATCCAAGATTCTCGTCAAAATGCAGGCGCCGCAGTTGTTGCGTAAAAAACTGCTTTCCAAATCCTGGCAGCCTCAACAGGTTGTGATGAGTGGGGTCACGGACTGTTACCAACCCATTGAACGCAAGCTGAAACTAACCCGACAGTGTCTGGAAGTTCTGGTCGAGTTTAGAAACCCGGTGGGCATCATCACTAAAAACCATTTAATTACACGCGATATCGATGTGTTGCAGCAGCTAGCCGAATTTCAGGGGATTCGCGTGATGGTTTCAGTGACCACGCTGGATGAATCATTGCGCCATGTGATGGAGCCTAGAGCCTCTACGCCGCAACTGAGGTTGGAGGCCATCCAAAAGCTGAGTGAGGCGGGTGTACCGGTTGGCGTGATGATGGGCCCCTTGATTCCCGGACTGACCGATCATGAAATTGATGGCGTTTTAAAACATGCGGCACAAGCCGGGGCAAGCTTTGCGGGCTACACCATACTCAGATTGCCTTATGGCGTGAAAGACTTGTTTCAGACATGGCTTGAAACGCATTATCCTGATCGTAAAAACAAAGTCTTAAACCACTTAAGAGACATACGAGGCGGACAACTCAATAACCCTCAATTTGGCCGACGTACGTCAGAGGGTGAATATGCGAAGATTATTTCGCAGATGTTTGCCCTCGCTAAAAAAAAATATGGCTTGAATAAAGCGGATAAGGCTCTGTCTACCGCATTTTTTAGACGGCCCGGCGAAGGTTTGCAGTTAAGTCTTTTATAATTTGTTAATATAAATTAATAAATTGTTCATAAAAACAAGAATTATTTGTTTATATATGTACGTGTGTTTTTAAACTGTGGTGTGTTCATTAATAGTAGTGTTCAACCCTGGGCTAGCGCTTAGCTTTCAGGTCAAGGAGGTTTGTGATGGTGACTAATGCTCCCCTGCTGAATAATCAGCCTAACAATACGGCAACCCAGAATACGGGTAATGCAAACAACAATACGGCTACCCAAAACACGGGGAAGCAAGCCACAGGCAATAGTAACAACAATACCAATCTCTTTAATTTCGGTAACAATAACGCAACAGGAAACGATTCATTTAATCAGTCCAAACTCAATAGTTTTGTTGCCGGTAGTCCCAAAGGGTCTCTTTCATTAGCTTCTCAGCCGATTGAAAGTCTTTTCAGTTATTTGGATGGTATTGATGGCAACAATATTAATAGCAATCAAAATTTATTTTCTGCAGCGACCAATTTACTCAGTTTATTTTTAAATCCGCAGAGTGCGGGATTGGTCAATGCGGCTGCGCAAAATGGTACGTTACAACAACTGATTAATCAAACATTGGAGGGTCAGGGTACCAATACGGCCAACCAGGCAAACGGAAACGCTACTACTGCAGGGAATGGCGCAGATGCTCAAAATGGGCAGCAAGCCGCTACGACTCAAGCTGCCCAACAACCGCCTCAAGCAAGTACTTACGGTGCCAATGGACAATTCCAGTTATCGGCCACTTTTCTCAAAAACGAGGCACTTGAGTTGAAAGAAGGTAAGATAACACAGGCCCAAGTGCAGACGGATTGCCAAAACCAAGTACAGGCCGCCGCAAATGCAACTGTAGGGGGGGTGACTGTCGGTTCAGATACCGATGCAGACCATACCTTCGTACAAAACACCTGCGCATTTGCAAATCCAACGCAGGGGATTGATTATAACGCCGGTGATACCGGATGGGTCAATGGAACGGCGCAGGCCAAAATCAGTGGTGATACCGCATGTGCTGTTGCGGAAGTAACGGCTGCGGCCAGTATTTCTACACCACAATTGTGTAGTGAAGCGCCTTCGGCAGTGGCAGCAGCAGCAGCACCCTCTGTAGCAGCGCCCTCTGCAGCAGAACAACAGACCATTACAAATTCCGTACAATCCGGGCATGAAAGTGATCCGTTAGTCTTTAATTTGTCCGGCGGAAGCAACATTAGTGACAGTAATCAAAAAGTGACTGCTGATATCGATGGGAAAGAACAAACGGTCAATAACATCAGCTCCAACGAAGGTGTGCTGAAGTTGAATGGTCAAATTCTCGGGGATAAAACCGATTTGAGTAGTCTTGGGATAACCCAAAAACCCACCAGTGCACAAGACGCACTAAACTTGATTGCTCAAAAAGCATATTCCGAAGGTCTCATCAGTAGCCCAACTCACTTGACGGCCAACGATTTACAGGTGCTTAATAAAAAATTTGGTCTGTCGGTAGGAGTTGGTAGTTTGAATAATCAAGGTGAATCGTTTGCCGCAGCGGGCATTAACGGCCTGAATCTTTCAACGGCTGCATCGCAAAATACGAACAACTTTGACGGCAATGGCAACACCCTGGCTTCAAACGGTACTATGGCCACGCTTGCTAACGGTGCGCAAGGCGGTGTCGGAGATATCTGGTACCAAACACCCTAATTTATTCCTCAATTCTGTAGGGGCGAATTGCAATGCGCCCCTACGTTTTGACGAGGGGTATCTCAACCGATTGAAACGACAGTTGAAATACACTGCCTTGCCCGTTGGAGCCCGAAAGAACTTGTATGCTAGCCTTATGGCTGGTGGCGATTTCTTTCACAATTGCAAGACCCAGGCCGGTGCCTTCCGTGTTTTGTCCTAAAATTCGGTAAAAGCGTTCAAAAATCCGCTTGCGATCCGAAAGCGGAATGCCTGGGCCACTGTCTTCCACCCAAAGACAGGGTTTTTGATTTTCGATTCCGACGGAAACCGTTACTTTTCCTAAGGGCGGTGTGTAGCGAATGGCATTGTCGACGAGGTTACTGACCAGTTCAAATAATTGAGGAGAATCGCCTTTTACCCAAATTGCTTCTGTAGGGGATTCAAAGCCCAGATCAATTTGTTTTTCCAACGCCGGGGTAATAAAGCCTTTGGTCACTTCTTTGGCCAGTGCCGACAAATCGAGTGTTTGCCAGACGGACTGCTCGGTTAAGAGCGGATCGGTTTTAGCGAGTGCCAACAGTTTGTTAACCAGTCCCCCGGTACGGTGAGCGCTTTTTTGAATTTGAAGTAACGCATGATGGATCTCTTCCGGGTCGCTTTGTCGAAGCGCAAGTTGCGCCTGGGACTGCAAACCGGCCAAGGGTGTTCTTAACTGGTGGGCGGCATTAGCCACAAACCGGCGTTGAACGTCCAGTTCGTTTTCCAGTCGTCCTAATAAATCGTTCATGGCTTGAATCAAGGGCTGAATTTCTCGGGGCACGGGTTGAATGGTTAGGGGGCTCAAGTCACTCGGCGATCGCTGGTTAAGGACATGAACCAAATGATCCAATGGCGCAAGGCCGTAAGATACTGCAAACCACATCACCGATACCGAAATTAAGGCAAGAGAAATCTGAAACAAGACAATGGCAAGCAAAATATTGTCCGCCAAGGCTTCACGTCCATTAAACGTTTCAGCAAACTGTACGGCTAAGGAAGATTTGGCGTGGTTCACATAATACGTCACAAGCCTGACTGGCTGTCCGCCCAGATGGCGGTTATGAAACACATAAGGGGAATCATCCGGATCCGGAGGTTTAAAAGACGGTTGGGGAAAGGTCTGATTGCCCGCTAAAACATGGCCTTGTTTATCGATGACCTGATAAAAAATCTTGTCTTTACTGTCGTATGCGAGAATATCCTGCACGGATTCCGGTAAATCCAGAGAAGCGTGCCTACCTGTCCATCGAATGCGGCTAACTAATGCCTGCACGGAATCAATCATCGAATTATCAAATGCATGGCTCGCGTAATTGCTGCCAATCCAATAGGCCAACACCGCTTGAAGCAGAATCACTACTGTAATGGGGGCAACCAACAGCCAAAGTAACTTGCCTCGAATCGACATGGCGGAAAATTTCAAGCAGTTTCCTCCATTAAATATCCCAAGCCCCGAATGGTTCTTATAGCAAGAGGCTCCAGTTTTTTACGAAGCCGGTGCATGTAAACTTCAATGGCGTTTTCGCTCACCTCATCATCCCAGGTGTAGAGTTGCTCTACCAATTGTTCTTTGCTGACCACGCGCCCCAGGTTTCGAAGCAATATTTCCAGTAATTTCAGTTCTTTGGCTGAAAGTTCTAGAGGCTCATCGTTTAAAAAAGCCCGCTGGCCTTGAACGTCTAATCGAACCGGACCAAACCCCAGATGTACCGGATTGGCCTGGGGTCCGCGGCGAATCAAGGCCCTGATTCTGGCCTCCAGCTCCGGCAAATCAAACGGCTTGGTTAAATAATCGTCGGCTCCCAAATCCAAGCCCGAAACCCGGTCTGTTAAAGTATCTCTGGCGGTTAAAATCAGAACCGGTACATGAATACTCCGGTTTCTCAGCTTTTGCAACACGGATAACCCATCTTGCTTGGGCAGGCCCAAATCTAAAATCACCAGATTATACGTATTGGCCAGGCAAGCTCCTTCGGCGTCATCACCGGAATCGACCCAGTCCGTGGCATAGCCCGCCTGGGTCAAAGCCCGGACCAGGGCATCGGATAAAACCGGATCATCTTCTGCTAAGAGAATGCGCATGGGCCCACTTTTCTATTTCAATTATGCGTCAAATTGTATTTAATTATCATTCTCTTCCCGTAATTTTTTGACGTAACAAGGGAGTAAAAAGTTTTTTTCTGGATTATCTGTCATATCTCCTGGCCTATCTCCAATAGAAGCCATGACGGAAAGACCAAATTGCTTTTCTAATTCGTGCCGTTTTTCTTTTTTAAATGCCCTCGTTGATCCTTGCCATGAAGTAGGTTTATAAAAGGCTCCAAGGCAGCTAGGACCTATAACGCCTGTTTGTTGTAGATTTTTAACGGAATGCGGCTTTAGATCCTCATCAATTCCAGTAAGAAAACAATAATAAATTCCCTTGGCATTCAGATAATTAATCAGACGCTTAGTAATTGGTATCGCCGGACAAAATGATTGTTGAACCCATTTTGCCCAAGTCTCTTTAATAGATTGTAAGCCGGGGGCCTTTTTATAATAAATACTTTTAGGATCAGCAAAGTAGCCCCGATTATCCAAAGTAACCTCATCGATATCAAAAATGACAAATCCTTGCTGCCCGCTTTTATGTTGCTGCCTTATATATTTCCATGCCTTTAGGATAGTGTCTCTATAGGGTTTTTTAAACTCTGGTGTTTCCGTTAAGGCTATATGTTTATCAATTTTTGCATCGCGTTCATTCTTAGCAGCGGAAGCAAACCTAAAGCCAGTCCCAGCTATTATTGAAGTATGTATCGTTAACGATGCTATTTTCATAGAGGCATTTTTTCTTTCACTATCGTCTACCGAGACCGCTCCTAAAGTTTTGTGATTAAAGATACCCATAACCATAAGTCTCCTGAATCATGGTAATTGTGTTTGGGCAAGAATTTGTTACAAATCTTAATCTAGTTTTGAAGCCGGTTGTTGTCAGGTTGATGAAAGGATGATGGGCTATCCTAAGCTAGGATAGAGATATGTCCGGTGAAGGAGAATGATGATGACCCCAGCCACTTATGCCAATACCCCCTTGTCTGAGATGGATGAAAAGCAGTTGCTGGAGTTGGAAAACAAGGTCTGCTCCTACGGTGATACGGTTCATTACGCCGAAGATCCCAAGTTTTTTGAGCACTGCGAAGGCAGTTATCTTTATGACGGAGAAGAAACACCCTATTTGGATCTGCAGATGTGGTATTCGGCGGTGAACCTGGGCTACGGTAACCCTAGAGTGAATCAGGCTTTAAAAGATCAAATCGACAAGTTGCCTCAGTTGGCTTGCCAATACCTGCATAAAGAGAAAGTGCAGCTGGCTTCTAAAGTCGTAGACAGTGTTAAAAAAGGGTTTAATCAGACCGGCAGGGTGCATTTTAACGTGGGCGGCTCGCAGGCTGTGGAAGATGCCCTCAAGCTGGTCCGTAAAAATACCGGGCGTCAGCATATGTATGCCTACGAAGGCGGTTATCACGGGCGAACCCTGGGGGCATCGGCCATTACCTCCTCTTATCGCTACCGTGAACCTTACGGTGAATTTGCAGACCGGGCCGAGTTTATTCCTTATCCTTATTGTTTCCGTTGTCCTTACGACAAAAAACCCGACAGCTGTGCGATGGAATGCGTGAAACAGTTCGAGCGCAAGTTTGAGCACGAATACACGGGCGCCTGGAACTCTAAAACAGGGCACGCCGAGTTTGGTGCTTTGTTTATGGAAGCTGTTCAAGGGACGGGCGGCTATGTTATTCCGCCTAAAGAGTACTTCCCGGCGATTGCCAAAATTTGTAAAGACCACGGTATTTTGCTGGTGGATGATGAAATCCAGATGGGCTTTTACCGCACCGGTAAGCTCTGGGCAACCGAGCATTTCGGGATTCAGCCGGACATTATTGTTTTTGGAAAAGCATTAACCAACGGCTTAAATCCGCTGTCCGGTTTATGGGCGAAAGAATCGTTGATTTCCCCGGACAAATTCGGTCCCGGATCCACCCATTCCACGTTTTCCTCCAATACCTTGGGGACGGCAACCGGCTTGGCGGTGATGGAAATATTGGAAGAAGGCGATTACGAAAAAAGCGTGATGGAAAAAGGGGCCTACTTCCTTAACATTCTGAAAGATCTGCAAAGCAAACACCCTGAAATTGGTGATGTGGATGGATTAGGTCTCGCGCTTCGGATGGAAATGTGTGAAGCCGATGGGTATACGCCCAGTCGTCGCTTGGCAGACAGCATGTTTCAGCGAGGGCTGGAAGGCAATTTGCCGGTGAACGGCAAAAAAATGGGTTTGATTTTGGATATCGGCGGGTACTACAAAAACGTCGTGACCCTGGCCCCTTCTTTGGAAATTACAAAAGAAGAAATGGATCTCTCTCACCAATTACTTGATATGGTTTTGACGGACTGCAAGAAGGAGCTCGCCTAATGTCAATGCCCTTTTCCGTTTTTTGTGATTTTGACGGAACAATTACTAAGGCTGATACGATTGATTATCTGCTGGAAAAATTGGCTGACCCCAGCTGGCAAGATATCGAAGCCCGATGGAGCGAAGGTGAAATTGGTTCGCGGGAATGTCTGGCCAAGCAAATTCCCTTAATCAAGGGCGGCTGGAACGCTGTTTTAGAAGCACTAGAAGGTGTTGAGCTCGATCCTACATTTGCAGGCTTTGCTGCTTGGTGTCACGAAAACGGCATGCCGTTGTTTGTGGTGAGTGAAGGCTTAATTCCGATTGTGCATGCCTTGTTGAAACGCGATAATATTCATGTCGATGGGGTGTGGGCCAACGATATCGATGAACACGCCGATGGCTCGCTGTCGATGAAATTCCCTTATGCGCCTCAGGATAAAGCTTGTCAGGCCGGGCTTTGTAAATGCCAGGTTTTAAATAACGTGATGCCGGTTTCCAGTTCGCGCATTGTGATTGGCGATGGCCAAAGCGATTTGTGTTGGGCGACGGAAGCAACCTTGCTGTTTGCAAAATCAAAGTTATTGAAACATTGTCAATACAATAACATTCCCCATATCCCTTTTGAAAATTTCACCACTATTCAGCAAGTACTTGCCGGGAAAGGAGAAGTTCATGAGCCCAAAACAGCTTTCTTCCAATACCGCCAGTAACGTATTGTCTTTGTGCAAGCCCGGTGGCGGAGGCCATGAAGGCACCGTGGGCGTGCTATTGCTCCACGGTTTAACCGGGACGCCTTCCGAGATGAAATCATTGGTCAAGCATTTGACCAAACGGGGCTATCAAGTCAGCTGTCCATTGTTGCCCGGGCATGGGGCCGGTCACAAAGAACTGTTGAAAACCCGCTGGCAGGATTGGCTTCAAGGTTCGAGAGAAGCATTTGAAGAACTGAAAAAAACATGTGATCAGGTTTATGTTGTGGGCCTTTCCATGAGTTGTCTTTTGGCAACTTTGATTGCTGCGGAAAGAAACGATGTGGCCGGTATCTGCCTGTTATCCGTGGACATGGGGATTGCCAGCAAGGAAACCTCTCGGCTTCGGGTATTATTACCTCTGGCCATGCGGATTCCAATTCTTCGTAATTATCTCTACTGGCGTGAAAAATCTCCGTATGGCATTAAAGACGAGCGCATGCAACGGATGATTACCAAATCCATCGAATCCGCTAAAAAAGGTGAAACTCAGGATTTTGGATTATTTCGCACGTATTTGGGATCACTATACCAAAATCATTTGCTGACCGGCGAAGTCAAACGCAGAGCTGCCGAGACCCAGTGTCCTGCCCTGATTCTGCATAGTACGGAAGATACAATTTTAAGTCATGAAAACGCGGTGCTGATTCATAAACTGCTGGGTTCACCCGATAAAAAACTGCAACTGATCGATGGTTGTGATCACGTGATGACCGTTGATCTCAAAAAGCGCGAAGTGGCTCAAATGGTCGACGATTTTATTACGCAACATTCTCGCTTACAAAACAAGGCTGTTAAGCTGGCTGATTAATTTGGTTGACACACAATAATCTGATGCATCGATTGATGATGAAACGGATTTCTTGAGTAATCCCCATACTCTTTACTGATGTTAAATCCCTGCTGATACAGTAAAGCCCGCAGCTCTTCAGGAGTATACATTTTTAAAGTCACCTTATCTCTTCTTATTTCCTGGCCACTAACTGTGTCTTGAGGTAGAAAGTTATAACTAAATAGTTTTTCAGCAGAATCATATTGAAAATCCGTCAGTACCACATCCACATCTTTGCCGCTTGATGAGGTATAACGATGCGTTTTAAATTTATTATCTCTGGGTGTCTTCTCAATACAAGCTAGCGTAATAACGTCAATAATAAGTTTTCCACCTGGTAAGAGATGATCTTTAGCACATTTTAAGCATTTTTCAATGCTCTCTTTAGAATCTAATAAAAGCAGTGCACTTGCTGGAATGATAATCAAGCCAAATTTTTTGTTGAGTTGGAAATTGGTGGCATCCCCATGAATAAAAGGAATATTGACCCCTGCTTGTTTAGCATTCGTTTCTGCTTTGGCAAGCATTTCTTTGGAAAGATCAAGACCCGTGATATTTACCCCTTGCTTTGCCATGGGGATAGTCAGACGTCCTGTACCTGCCATTAACTCCAAAACAGGTTGTTTTATTTGGGCGGTGCTAGCAAGGTAAAAAGGTTCATCCTCTCTCAACCCCCAAGGGACGAGCTGGTCATAAATATCTGGATTTTTGTATAGATCAATCATGCATGCCGGTGTGTTTCCCAAAACCAGGCTTTTTGTGAGGCACCTGAGAAGTGAAGTGATAGGGTTGTAGACTGTTGATGGATAACATATGTTTACCTTTTGTTTTTGATAATGTCTTAACGGCGGTAAAGTTAATTATGTGTCAAGGTGTTACAAAGAATTAAGAAGTTAAGGGTTGTATCATTTATCGATATATGATATAATTGAAACATGATTAGCTCTTTCAGGTCCAAAACAGCTCGCGATATCTTTGATCAAACCAATAGCAGAGAAGCTCGGAAATTACCTGAAGATCTTTGGACTATTGCGTTTCGAAAGCTCGATTTACTGGATACTGCTGTAGTCCTGGAAGATCTGAGATACCCACCCGGTAATCGCTTGGAAGCTTTAAAGGGTGACCTGAAAGGCTACCATAGTGTACGGATTAACGACCAGTGGCGACTCATTTTTCGATGGAACAACGGTTTGGTTCAAGAAGTTGATATTGTTGATTACCACTAGCTCAAAGGAGAAATAAGCCATGTTGCCCAAGCACCGACGCCCGACCCATCCTGGGGAAATATTATTGGAAGAATATTTAAAGCCCATGGGAATGACGCAGTCGCAGCTGGCCCATCATTTGGGGTGGTCGTTTGCCAAAATCAACGAGATTGTTCATGGCAAACGGGGCATTACGCCTGAAACAGCGCTGGTTCTGGAAGATGTGTTTGGCGCTTCAGCCCAATCCTGGCTCAACCTGCAAAACAACTATGATTTATGGCAGGCTCTTCAAAAACACCAAAAAAGAATACCGCTGGCCAGTTGAATTTAGGCGACCTCTTTGGATTTTGATTTTCGAGCGGTTAGTTGAATTCCAAAGCCCAGCGCATCCATTAGCTTTACTAGGGTAAGGTATTCCGGGTTACCTTGTTTGGATAAAATTCGGTAAATTCCGCCCCGGTTGATGTTGGCGTGTTTGGCCAATTCGGTCATCCCCATGCCTCGAGCATCCGCCACGCGTCGTAACGCGAGTAAAAGCTGTGCAGGATCATCTGCTTCGATACTGGCATTTAAATATTCAACGGCATACTCAATGTCCTTTAAACTCTCAAGGACAATTTCTTCATGGTTTCGGTATTGTTCAGATGATGTCATAGGATTTTCCTTTACTATTATGATGAGCCCAATATTCGCTTGCTTTATCGATATCTGCCTGTTGGACAGATTTATCTCCACCGGTAAGTAAAATAATGATTTGTTCTGCTTCAAGGCCAAAATACAGCCGGTATCCTGAACCGAAATGATATTTGATTTCATACAGGTTATTGCTTAAATGTCGGTGGCTTCCAAAATTACCTTCGGCAAGACGGTCAATACGGACATCAATTCGGGCTTGTACAGATTTGTCTAAAGTATTTCGCCACTCTGTAAAAGGCTCCTTTCCGGTCTCTGTTTGATAAACCAAAACATGATAAGACTTGGCTTCCATAACTTAATTGTCTATTATATTGAACAAAATTGCAATCCTTGCCGGAAATGATCCGCTATCTCTGGTATCATACCCCTCATGACTAGCGACAAGATTAAAGTCCTTCTGGTGGAAGACGAGCCAATGTGGCAGCAAGGTATCCGGGATCTGCTGAGTACGGAACCTCGAATTGAGTTGATTGCCGTGGTGGATAACGCCGATGACGCGGAAGTGTTTTTTGCGGCCGAGCATCCAGATGTCGTTTTGATTGACTGGAAAATCAACGGCCCTCGAGATGGTCTGCAGTTGGCCAAAGCCTTGGAAGCTCAACTGTCATGTGATCGCATGATTCTGGTCACTGGCTCGCCGCCGGATCAAATTCCGGCGCATCCCTATGGGTATGTCCCCAAACCAAAAATAGCGATGCAATTGGTGGATACAATCCTAAAAAATAGTAAGATTCAATCTTCAGCGTGTTAGTGAAGTTTTATCTTATTTGCCCTTGTTTGTTGAGCTAAAGCTGTATCCAAAAAACCGAGGCCTTTACGAAAAAGTGGATCATCTTGAATTCCTAATAAGGAGTCATAACCAGCTTTGCAGGCAACTTTAAGGTGCCTGCGTAACCGTCCAAGTCTTGTATCTTCTTGAAAGGAGCGTATTAATAGTTGAGCTTGTTCAGGGTTTTGACTCATAATTCGAGCGCTTGAAGATTTACCAAACCGCCTTAAAATTTGTTGAAATACTATCCATTGACGTTTAAGTCGATGAGAGTTTAAATCGATGGGAAATGCAAGAAGTGGATCGGAGGGGAAAAGCATATATCGATATAAAGTGAAAGCTCCGCCTGTGCTTCCTTTAAGGTTAAGCGAACGTAGAAATGTTTTTATCGCCTTTTCTTTTTCGGTATCTTGATCTTTTGTCCGATTGTTTTTTTCTTTAATATTTCCTATAAAACTATGAACTTTACCCAAGGCATCTTCAAATGCTTTTCTTCTGGCAGCATCTAATTTGGGTTCTTCTACAGCTAATTTAGGAGGAAGAAGTTCGTCAAAGGCTCTTAATAATTCTTTTGTAAGGCTATCAATGTGTCGTTGGATAATAGTCTCTGTAGGGTTAAGTTTTTTTTGTTCGGCATTTTCCCATTTTACTTTTGCCTTAATTGCTGCGTGTTCTAGTCGTTTAAGCCGCCTCAGCTCCCGAGTTTCCCTTGGGCGATTGCTGTTCTGCTTAAACCTCGACATTCCAAATTTAATGTCAGTGACCAGCATTTCAAAACTTCTCCAAACTTTACTTTGTTGAAGATATACTAAGACTGCTCATCAAAGCAACACTTCACTTGTCAGGGTGTATTTTTATTAAGAAATGTAAAGACAGCCTTTTACTTTTAATTTGTTTTGCCTATGATATGAAATCCATCCAGTGTGTCATCTCTCATCAGTGGAGAAGAGAAAGGGTTTACGCGTGGTCCGGCTTGCCGATAAAGAAAAAAAACTGGCCCAGTACCAGGAAGACCTGGAAAAAGCCAAAGTGGCAATTGTTGCTGAATACCGGGGTTTAACGGTAGAACAACTGTCTGTGCTGAGAAGCGATCTGTTTAAACAAAGCGCCAAGTTCAGCGTGGTGAAAAACACGTTGATGAAACGGGCCATTAAAGGCACCGACGGCGAAAGTTTGGAAGAATTTTTCCAAGGGCCGATGGCCGTATTATTTGGGTTTGGCGATGAAGTGCCGCCCACCAAAACACTGAAAGAATTTTTACAAAAAGCTAAGCTGGGTGAAATTAAAGGCGGCGTTCTGGGTAACCAGAAGCTTTCCCAGAAAGAAGTTCTGGAGATGGCCGAATTGCCCTCTCTGGATGAGCTACGAGGCAAGCTGCTGAGCGCGATTAATAGCCCATTGGCAGGCTTGGTGCAGAGCCTGGTGGGTCCTCAGCAGGCATTGGTCAGAATTTTGAATCAGTATGCAGAAACACTGCCAAAACAAGCCTCTCCTGCGGCTGCAAGCATATCGGCAGCCCCTGTTGCTGAAGCAGCACCCCCTGCTGAAGAAATCTCTGAGCCTGTTGCTGAAGTCGAAACGGCAAGTGAACAAGAGGCTCCTGCTCCTACAGAAGAAACTCCCCCCGCTACGGAAAGCGAATAACTTTACGCACTCAACCGGTTGTCACAGTGAAATTTACGATGAAGTCAATACGAGGATAAAGTATCATGCCCGCTACGCTTGATGAGAAAACAAACAAGGTTTTTGAGGAGATTAAAACCCTCAGCTTTCTTCAAACCGCCAGTTTGGTGAAGGCTTTTGAAGAAGAATTCGGCCTGACCGCTGCTGCTCCTGCAGCCATGATGGTTGCCGCTCCCGCTGGTGGCGGTGGTGCTGCTGCCGAAGAGGAAGAAAAGGAATTCTCCGTGGTTCTGGCCGATGCCGGTGCCAACAAAATCAACGTCCTGAAAGAAGTTCGGGCGATTACCGGTTTGGGCTTGAAAGAAGCCAAAGACTTGGTAGACGGTGCGCCTAAAGAAGTAAAGGGCGGACTGAAAAAAGAAGAAGCCGAAAAACTGAAAGCCCAGCTGGAAGCCGCAGGCGCCAAAGTCGATCTGAAATAGGCATCTTTTGCCAGGGGCATTTTTGTATGTCCCTGGCATGTGCCCTATTTTAAATTTTGATGTGCCTGAGGCATAATCCAAGTATTATCAAGAACAAACGAGGGACAGCATGCCACAAGATACCGCTACACGTAATACGCTTCACGGCATTGGGTCACTCCCGCTGGAGCATTTGCCCGATTTAGCCGAAATTCAAAAAAATTCGTTTAACTGGTTCTTAACCGAAGGGTTAAAAGAAGAGCTTCTGTCTTTCTCGCCGATTAAAGATTATACCGGCCGTCTGGAACTGTACTTTTTGCCGGAATATAGCTTTGACAAGCCCAAATACACGCTTCAGGAAGCCCGTCTGCATGAAGCCACCTATTCCAAGCAGCTTCGCATTATGTTGCGCCTGGTGAACCGGGATACCGGGGAAATCAAGGAACAAGAAGCCTATATCGGCGAAATCCCCATGATGACCGATCGCGGTACGTTTATTATCAACGGCGCAGAGCGCGTAATTATTAGCCAAATCGTTCGTTCGCCTGGTATTTATTACAAAAAAGATGTGGCCGTCAGCGGTAAGCGGATTTTTAACGCGACCCTCATTCCCAACCGCGGTGCTTGGCTGAAACTGGAAACAGACGCCAACGATATCGTTCACGTCAAGATTGATAAAAACCGTAAAATTCTCGCCACCACACTTTTGAGAGCATTAGGTCTCTCTGAAAATGAGATGGAAAACCAGATTCGTCACTTTGATTTCTTGAAAAAGACGCTGGATAAAGACACGACGACGACCACGGAAGAAGCCTTGATTGAAGTCTACAAACGTCTGCGCCCCGGTGATCCGGCGAGTGCGAGCGGTGGTAGAACGTTGCTGGAAAGCCGCTTCTTTGATGAAAAACGCTATGACCTGGGTAAAGTCGGTCGCTACAAGATGAATAAAAAGCTGGGGCTTTCTATTCCCGATACCGTCAAGGTTTTGACTTTACAGGATGTAGTCGCTTCGATTGACTATTTAGTGAACCTGCATTACGACGATGGCGCGATTGACGATATCGATCACCTGGGGAATCGCCGGATCAGATCTGTTGGAGAGTTGATCCAGAACCAGTTTCGGGTCGGTTTGACTCGTCTGGAGCGGATTGTCAAAGAACGCATGACGCTTCAAGATGTGGATACGCTGACGCCCAGCAACTTATTGAATCCAAAGCCTTTATTAGCCGCGATTCGTGAGTTTTTTGGATCTTCGCAGCTTTCCCAGTTTATGGATCAGACCAATCCCTTGGCCGAGTTGACTCACAAAAGAAGATTGTCTGCTTTGGGGCCGGGTGGTTTAACCCGGGAGCGTGCCGGGTTTGCGGTTCGAGATATTCACCCCAGTCATTACGGTCGGATTTGCCCGGTAGAAACGCCGGAAGGTCCGAACGCAGGTTTAATTGGCAGCTTAAGTACCTATGCCCGGGTGAATGAGTATGGATTTCTGGAAACCCCGTATCACCTGGTAAAAGACGGCATTGTGACCGATGAAATTCACTTCTTGTCTGCTGATGAAGAAGATCGATTCCGGGTTGCGCCTGGGGACTTGCGTCTGGATAAGAACAACAAGATTCAAGGCAGCCAGATTCCCATTCGGTATCAGAGTGAATTTACGATTACCGAGCCTGAAATGGTCGATTATATGGGGGTTTCACCCATTCAGATTATTTCAGTCGGAACCGCTTTGATTCCTTTTATCGAGCACGATGACGCGAACCGTGCCTTGATGGGATCGAACATGCAACGTCAGGCGGTGCCTTTGGTTCATGCCGAACGGCCCATGGTTGGGACCGGTTTGGAAAGACGCGTGGCGCATGACTCCGGCATGGTGGTTACTGCCCAGGTGGAGGGTGTTGTGTCCAAAGTTACCGGCGAATCGGTCACTGTTAAAGACAAAAGCGGCAAACAAACCCATCATGAACTGATCAAATATCTTAGAAGCAACCAGGACACGTGTTTGAACCAAAAGCCCAGTACCGTGGAAGGCACACCGGTTAAAGTCGGTGACGTGATTGCTGATGGTGCGTCCACTGAAAAAGGCGAATTGGCCCTGGGGCAAAACGTCTTGGTCGCCTTTATGCCTTGGGAGGGCTACAACTTTGAGGATGCGATTCTGATTAGTGAGCGCATGCTGCATAGTGATGTGTTCTCCAGTATCCACATTGAAAAGCTTGAAATTGACGCCCGAACCACCAAGCTGGGACCTGAAGAAATCACGCGCGAGATTCCCAACGTCGGTGAAGATGCGCTGAAACACTTGGATGAGCGTGGCATTGTTCGTGTGGGTGCCAGGGTAAGAGCTGATGATATCTTAGTTGGGAAGATTACTCCCAAAGGCGAAAGCGAACATCCGCCGGAAGAAAAACTTTTACGCGCCATCTTTGCCGAAAAAGCGCGTGACGTGAGAGACAACAGCTTGCGCGTTCCCCACGGCGAAGGCGGACGAGTGGTTGACGTCAAGATTTTTGATCGTGAAAAAGGTGATGAACTGCCTCCCGGTGCCAATACCGTCGTTCGCGTCTATATCGCCCAGCGCCGTAAAATCAGCGTGGGAGACAAGATTGCAGGACGTCACGGAAACAAGGGGATTGTCTCCAAAATTCTCCCCGCAGAAGATATGCCGTTTTTACCCGATGGCACCCCCGTGGATATCGTCTTGAATCCGCTTGGGGTACCCAGCCGGATGAACGTGGGACAAACCTACGAAACGCTTCTGGGCTTAGCCGCTTATTTGACCGGCAAATACTATGAAGTGCCGCCGTTTGATGAGCGCTACGGTGAAGAAGCTTCAAGCCGCGCCGTTCATGCCGAAGTGAAGAAGGCCATTGATGATGCCGGAATTGACTGGATTTATGAAAATGGCAAAGTCACGCTCTATGATGGACGAAGTGGCGAGCCTTTCCATAACCCGATTTCAGTCGGTAAAATCTACATGATGAAGCTGGTTCACTTGGTGGACGACAAGATTCACGCACGTTCCACCGGTCCTTACAGCTTGGTGACCCAACAGCCTCTGGGTGGAAAAGCCCAGTTTGGTGGTCAGCGCTTCGGAGAGATGGAAGTGTGGGCACTGGAAGCCTATGGCGCTTCCTACACCTTGCAAGAGATGCTCACCATCAAATCCGATGACGTGGTGGGCCGTAGCAGAGCGTATGAAGCCATCGTAAAAGGCGAAAACCTGCAACGTCCGGGCTTGCCGGAATCGTTCAAGGTTCTGGTCCGTGAACTTCAAAGTATCGGCTTGGATATCACGGTTCAAAAACGCCTCAGAGATGGTCGCACCGTAGAAGTTGACTTAATGGCCGATGACAGCGCCACCCGCACCGCTGTCCGCCGTAAGTTTCCGTCCGCAGACGGTGAATTACTGAATTTCTTCTCGTCCAAAGCAGATTAGATTAAGGAGCCTACCCCTTCATGGTCAGTACAAGTATCGATCAATTTGATTATCTGAAAATCGGCATCGCCTCACCCGATCGTATTCTGGAATGGTCTTTTGGTGAGGTGACCAAGCCTGAGACCATTAACTACCGGACGTTAAAACCCGAGCGTGACGGCCTTTTCTGCGAGCGTATCTTTGGGCCGTCCAAGGACTGGGAATGCTATTGCGGCAAATATAAACGGGTGCGTCATAAAGGGATTGTCTGCGAACGTTGCGGTGTAGAAGTGACCGACAGCAAAGTTCGTCGTCACCGGATGGGGCATATTACCCTTGCAGCCCCAGTTACGCATATTTGGTACTTAAAAGGCATCCCCAGCTATATCGGGTTGATGCTGGATATGTCCTTGAAAGACCTGGAACAGGTTATTTATTTTAACTCTTATGTGGTCTTGGATGCCGGAAACACCGACTTGAAATATGGTCAGCTTTTATCCGAAGAAGAATATGACCGCATTTTTGAAGAAAACGAAGCTGCCCAGCTTGAAGTCGGGATTGGGGCTGAAGCGGTTAAACGGATGTTGGCCGATATTCAACTGCCTCAACTGGCGGAAGATTTAAGAGGTCAAGTCGATTCTTCCGGTACGGCAAGCCAAAAGCGCGCCAAGCTTTTGAAACGCCTGCGCCTGGTGGAATCCTATATGACCAGCGGCACGTTGCCGACCTGGATGATTTTGGATACGTTGCCGGTCACCCCGCCTGATTTGCGCCCGATGGTGCAATTGGATGGTGGTCGATTTGCGACCAGCGACTTAAACGACTTATACCGCCGGGTGATTAACCGGAATAACCGTTTACAGCGTTTGTTGGAGATGGGTGCGCCGGAAATTATCGTGAGAAACGAAAAGCGGATGCTTCAGGAAGCGGTTGATGCGCTGATTGATAACGGCCGCCGCGGTAGAACCGTTGTGGGTCCCAACAATCGTCCCTTGAAATCGCTTAGTAATATTATTGAAGGCAAACAAGGCCGGTTCCGTCAGAACCTGCTGGGTAAACGGGTTGACTACTCAGGCCGAAGCGTTATCGTGGTCGGTCCCCGGTTGAAACTGCACCAATGCGGACTTCCCAAAGAAATGGCCGTGGAACTTTTCAAGCCGTTTGTCATTAACAAGCTCATTGAACGCGGTGAAAGCCAGAACATCAAGTCGGCTAAGAAAAAAATCGAGCGCCAGGAGCTTGTAGTGTGGGATGTCTTGGAAGAAGTGATTAAGGGCCACCCGGTCCTCTTGAACCGGGCACCTACCCTGCACCGTTTGGGGATCCAATCGTTTGAACCCGTTCTGGTGGAAGGCCGCGCCATTCAGCTTCACCCGCTGGTTTGTACCGCGTTTAACGCCGACTTTGACGGTGATCAGATGGCTGTTCACGTGCCGTTGTCCATCGAGGCGCAAACCGAAGCCCGTATGCTGATGATGGCAACCAACAACGTCTTGCTTCCTGCAACCGGTCGTCCGGCCATTACGCCGACTCAGGATATGGTGTTGGGGTTGTATTACCTGACGCTGGACAATCCAAACGCCCTCAAAGGTGCTGGGATGACCTTCTATAGTTTTGAAGAGACGTTGGCCGCTCATGATGTGGGTGTCGTGGATCTTCACGCCAAAATTCTCGTTCGCGATGAGGAAGGCGAGATTATCGAAACCACGCCAGGACGCATCATCTTTAATAAAACAGTTCGTCAGGCTTTATCAGGAGCCACCCACTAATCAATATTTGTAGAAAGGTCATTAAACGCCATGAGTGTGATTTCTTCCAAAACCCAATCCCCGAAAAATAAAAAAGGGATGGAATACCTCAACAAAATAATGAATAAAAAGCAGCTCCAGTCGTTGCTTTCTCGGGTGTATGACGAATACGGTGGTGCCAAAACCGGAACGCTTGCCAACTCGTTAAAAGATCTGGGTTTCAAATACGCAACCCTGGCCGGGATTACAATTTCTATCAACGATTTGACGGTTCCCGACAGCAAAAAAGCAATTCTTGCCCGGGCCGAAGAGCAAATTGAAAAAGCGACGCACCGGTTCTCCAAGGGTGACATCACGGAAGTCGAGCGTTACTCCAAGGTTATTGATACCTGGGCGCAAGCCACTGAAGAACTGACCAGTGAAGTGGTCGACAAGTTTGACCGCTTGAACCCGGTTTATATGATGGCCTTCTCCGGTGCTCGGGGGAACATCAGCCAGGTTCGTCAGTTGGTTGGGATGCGAGGCCTGATGGCGGACGCGCAAGGCCAGATTATTGACTTACCGATTAAAACGAACTTTAAAGAAGGCTTAAGCGTCACTGAGTATATTATTTCCAGTTACGGCGCGCGTAAAGGTCTGGTAGATACGGCGTTGAAAACAGCGGATTCCGGGTATCTCACTCGCCGTCTGGTTGACGTTGCTCAGGATGTCATTATTGAAGAAGAAGACTGTGATACCACCAAAGGGATCGGTATGGAAGCCATCATGGAAGGCGGAAACGTCATGGTGTCTTTGGAAGACCGTTTAATTGGGCGTACTGCTGCCGTAAACGTTGCCAACAGTGACGGAGAAGTGATGGTTGTAGCTGGTGAGACCATTACTCCCAAGGCTGCCCAAACGATTGTGGTGTCCGGTCTGAATAAAGTGATGGTCCGTTCCGGGTTGACCTGTCAAAGTCAATACGGTGTGTGCCGCAAGTGCTACGGTTGGTCCTTGACCAGTAACAAACTGGTGGATATCGGCGAGGCTATCGGGATTATGGCGGCTCAAAGTATTGGGGAACCCGGTACCCAGCTCACCATGAGAACGTTCCACACGGGTGGGGTATTTAGTGGCTCAACCAATATTGAACAGATTAAGGCGCTTCACGATGGCACCATTGTCAGCACGCTTCCGCAACGTGATTACAGAACCCGTCACGGGGATGTGGTATCTGTGGCCACTCGGGATTGCATTTTGGAAGTTAAAAATGCAAAGGGAAAAATTCAGACTTACACCGTTCCTTATAACGCCACTGTGCTGCAAGGCGAAAAAGGGACGGAAATCAAAGCCGGCGATATTCTCGTGGAATTTGAGCCGGGTGCAGGTCGCGGGGAAGCCCGTCGCTTGACCGAAAAAGCAACCAAAGATATTAAGGCCGATATTCCCGGGGAAATTGTGTTTGACGGGTTTGAAGCCGATGAAAAACGCGACCGCCAAGGCAACATCACCCGCACCGGAAACCGCGCAGGGACCATCTGGATTTTAAGCGGAGATGTCTATAACTTACCGGGCGGCTCCAAGCACCAGGTAGAGACCGGTGATAAAGTCAAAGCGGGCGATATCCTGGCTGAAACCTTGATTATCAGTGAGCATGGCGGAGAAGTCCGTGTTCCCGAGGATTTGAAAACCGAGGTGTTGAAATCCGGTAAAGACACGATTCAAAAAATCGTGGACGGGAAAGAACTGACGATTATTATTGCTTCTACGCAGCCTCAAAACGCTGCTTTAGAGCCCACCAAAAAAGAACACCTGTGGAAAGTCAAAAAGCAGGATGAAACTTACATCATTAAATCCCCGGCTGGGACGATGGTTGAAAATAACAGTATTATTGCCGAGTTGGTGGATGATACCTCCACGGTGCCTTCAAGCGGTGAAATCCGGTACGAAGACATTGAAGTGGATGACAATCGTATTTTAACCAAACCGGGCATGGTGTATTTTATTCCCGAAGAGATTCACCAGGTCAGCAAAGATATTTCGCTGAAGATGGTCGAGTCCGGAACGCTGGTGGAAGCCGGTACGGAAGTGGTGAAAGATATCGTCACCCGGATTACGGGGATTGTTGAAATTGTCCAGGACAACGACATCATTCAGGAAGTCATTGTTCGCCCGGGCGAGATGTTTCGCGTCAATGAAGTGGGCACCATTACCGTAGATGATGGGACTGTGGTGGATGCCGGTACGGAAGTTGCTCCCGGGATTATCGCCAAGGTGAAATCACTCATTACCATTAACTTTCAGATGGATGAACCAGGGAATGACGAAGACCTCGAAGATATGGAAGACACCACCAATTACGAATTTGCCGAAGTGCTGGTCAGACCTGTTCAGGCCTTTCCTGTGGCACCTCACAAGGTGAATATCAAGTTCTCTTCCACGGAAGAAAATATCCATATCGTCCCGGTTACCCAATTGGCCTTTAAAGATGGGGATAAAATCCGTCACGTGGAAGGCGCACCGCTGCTTCGCACCAGTCTGGTTCTGCAAATGCAAGGCTATCTCTCTCGTCTTAGAGGGATTATGGAAGAAGACGCCAGTACCGGCAACTTGAAAATCGCGGTGCTGGAGAACTTGACGATTCGTCGAGAAACCTCCACCGATACCAGTAAAATGCAAGGGGTGACGCAAACCCAGTTGTTGGTCAAAGACGGAGAAATCATCGATAAAAAGACACCCGTAGTTAAAACCCAAGTGTTGGCCAAATCCGACGGTCTGGTCAGTCTGGGCAGTTCTTCGGGTCAAAAAGAAGTTCGCCGTATTTTGTTGGTTACCGATGAGCATCGTCATACGATTCCTCTTAAAGGTGCTGCCAAGGTGAAAGAAGGCGATTATGTGCGTATGGATGATGAAGTTGCTTCCAAAAATTTCGCAGCCCATTCCGGTCAAGTGGAAAAAGTAACCAAAGACGGTATTTTGCTTCGTAACGGCCATCCCTACCTTATTGGGGCCGGTAGTCAGTTGCAGGTTGAGGATCATAGCCTTGTACAACGAGGTGACTTGGTTGCAACACTCGTCTTTGAACGCCAGAAATCGGGCGATATTGTTCAGGGTCTTCCCCGGGTTGAAGAACTTCTGGAAGGTAGAAAGTCCAAAGAAACTGCGATTATTGCCTCTTATCCCGCCAAAGCTGAAATCGAATGGGAAGAAGATGTTCCCAAGCTGTTTCTGGTGAGTGAAGAGCACGGTCGGACAGAAATTCATGTCCCCGTGGGTGCAAACATCCTGGTAGAGGACAAAGAAGATGTACAACTGGGTCAGCCCTTAACCGATGGCGCCATTAACCCGCACGATATCTTGGACATCATGGGTGTTGAAGCCGTGCGGAAGTACCTGGTGGATGAAGTACAGCGCGTCTATCGTTCTCAGGGTGTTGAAATTGCGGACAAACATATCGAAATTATTGTTCGGCAGATGACCAAAAAAGTAAAAGTAGATGAATCCGGAGATACCCGCTTACTCCCAGGTGAACTGCTGGATCAAAAAATCGTTTCGAAAGAAATCAAGCGTGCCTCGGAAGAAACCGAAGAGTCTGCTGCGCCTGATTATCACCCAGTTCTTCTGGGGATTACCAAGGCCAGCTTGAATACCGACAGTTTCATCTCTGCCGCCAGTTTCCAGGAAACTACTCGCGTACTGACGGAAGCGGCTGTCGAAGGCAAGCTGGATATTCTGCGCGGTCTGAAAGAAAATGTCATTATCGGACGTCTGATCCCGGCCGGAACCGGGTTCCCGCACTTCAAAGACGAGCGCTCCGATATGCTGGATGAGCATGCGGCGAATGCCCGGTTTACTGCCCGCAAGCCGTCAGCCATTCTGGAAGAAATCGAAAGCATGTTTGGTTCTCCCGAGATTTCTCAGGAAACCATGGGCAATCTGCTCTTGGTAGAAGAAGACATCATCATTGATGACACCTCTGAGTTTCTGGGTAAAGATGCCCAGACTGAAACCGCAGACGGTTTTGAAGAAGAAGATGATGATCTCGCTGAAGACGAAGAGTAAAACTTAAACTCTAGGCATCTATAGCGGCAGAGCGCTGGGCGATGATCCAGGTTGCTTTTTGCCAGAGTTGTGGAAAAATTTTGCCGCCCAGCCAGCCACAGCAGGAAATATACAGACTGCTTAAAATCAACATGCCTATCATGCCTGGAATTAAGTGGGTAAAAATAGGAGCCGGGTTTGTTGCAACCAGCATTTGGTAGTGTAAAATCTCTGATAAGAGTGCTCGAGGGCCTTGTGCGATAACACCCATGTTAAAATAACCTCGCATCACCCATCCCAAGAGCATCCAGGACGGGGAAGTGAGTGATCCCAGTACAAGACCAGTAAATTGACCGATTTGTTTTATTTTCATACCTAACCTTTTGAATATCTGTCTATTTATATAAAAACCAAACAAATTCAAAAAATGCGTTGAACCTTTTTTCTTTTTTGTGGCGTATGTATATAGAAGAGGCTAAGGGCGAGTTAATGTCTTCCTAAAAGGTCACTTTACCCTATAATCGAGATGAGTAGAGAAGTAAGCCATCTGGGCATGAAAGAAATCAACGATGTCTCAATATAACGAGCCGAGGGGGCCAAAACCGCCCTTCCGTTTGAGAAAACGGTGGTTTTTTGGTGGGCTTTTGCTGGTGGTTTTCATTGCAATTTTTTTAATGAACCGCCAAGCCGGACCAAACGATCAAAAAACGGCAGAAAAGCCGGGAACGGCCAAGCATCCGGTACCGGTGATAGAAGCCCAGGCCTATCAAAGTAATGTGCCGATTAAACTTCAGGTGATTGGGACCATTCAGTCGGTCTCTTCGGTCACGCTTCGTTCTCAGAATGACGGGCAAATTCTTTCAGTCAACTTTGCCGAGGGACAGTACGTCAAAGCTGGGCAGTTACTGTTTGTGGTTGATCCGGCGCCTTTTATTGCGGCGTTAAACCAGGCGCAGGCTACTGTAGAAAAAGATGTGGCATTGGTCAAGCAGGCGCAGCAAACGGTAGAGATGCAAAAAACAATGGTTTGGCAGGCCCAAGCGAATTTGAAACGTGACCAGGCCTTGCTGGTTTATGCCAAAGCAGAAGAAAACCGATATGGCAGCTTGTTTAAGCAAGGATTTGTAACCCAGGAACAGTCTGAACAAATGACCTCAACCTATAAATCAGAGCAAGGCACAGTGGGAGCCGATAAAGCTGCCATTCAAACCGCTGAGGCCACGATGCAGGCTGATATTTCTGCGGTAAAAAGCGCCATTGAAACACTCCATAGTGATCAGGCAAATGTTAGAACCAATCAAATCAAGTTGGATTATTGCTATATCAAGGCGCCTTTTGCTGGCCGGACCGGCAGCCTTTTGGTACATAATGGCGATGCGATTCAGACCGAGTCCACCAACCTGGTGAGCTTGTCCAGAATTGATCCGATTTTTGTGGTGTTCTCGGTGCCTCAAGACGAATTGCCTGCCATTAAAGAGGAACAGGCTAAGGGCCAGCTGGGGGTTGTTGCTCGGCTGAATGATGCCGCCAAAACGTCCGTGAGAGGCAAAATAAGCTTTATAGACAATACCATTGATTCCACGACGGGTACGATTGCGTTAAAGGGCGCGTTTGAAAATCCAACGGAGCAACTGTGGCCCGGGCAATTTGTGACCGTGGTCTTGTCCATGGGGGAAATTGAAAACGCGGTTGTGATCCCCCCCCCGGCGGTCCAAACCGGTCAAAAAGGCGATTACGTTTTTGTGGATAATAACGGTGTCGCAGAACTTCGCCCGGTAACTGTTGCCCGTTCGACGGAAAATATGGCGGCCATCTCCCAGGGGTTAAAACCGGGAGAGCAGGTTATTACCGATGGGCAATTGCAGCTTGAACCTGGTTCTCACGTCAAGGTCCGTCAGCCCGGGCAGGAGCAAAATGCTTCGCCCGCGGAAAGCAATCAACCCCATCATCACCGGCATTCTCAATGAACTTCAGTCGACTCTTCATAGAACGTCCCATTATGACGACCCTCGTGATGGTGGGCATTCTGATATTTGGCGTGGTGGGGTATTTCCATCTGCCGGTCAGTGATTTACCCAACGTGGATTTCCCGACGATTCAGGTCAGCGCCAGCTTGCCCGGGGCAAACCCCGATACCATGGCGGCTTCTGTTGCCACGCCTTTAGAGCAGCAATTTACAACGATTGCCGGGATTGATTCGATGAACTCGACCAGCATGTTGGGGTCTTCTCAGGTGACGCTTCAGTTCAACCTGAACCGAAATCTGGATGCGGCTGCGCAAGATGTACAGGCGGCTATTTCAACGGCAACGCCAAAATTGCCGGTGGGTATGCCCACACCGCCTACCTTGCGTAAGGTAAACCCTGCCGACTCCCCAATTTTGTTTTTGGCGCTCAGCTCCGAGGATTTTCCTTTGTATAAGGTGGATGATTATGCGGAAACCATGATTGCCCAGCGCTTATCAATGGTGGATGGTGTGGCGCAGGTGTTGGTGTTTGGTTCTCAAACCTATGCGGTTCGCATCCAGTTTGATCCCAAGGAACTTGCGACGCGAAATATTGCTATTAGTGATGCCACGACGGCGGTTCAGAGCGGCAACGTAAATCTTCCCATTGGGGCCATGTATGGTGGTTTTCGCGCATGGACGCTACAGGCCAATGGACAGCTCTCCAATGCGGCGGCGTACCAGCACATGATCATTGCTTATCGAAACGGTGCCCCTGTGTTTTTAAGTGACGTGGGGCAGGCATTGGATACGGTACAAAATGTCTTAACCGCCAGTTGGTTTAACAACACGAGAGCCATTGTCTTGGCCGTTCAACGACAGCCGGGAACCAATACGATTCAGATTATCGAAGATATCAAAAAACTGTTGCCGTCTTTTGTGCAGGTGATGCCGCCTGCGGTTCACTTAAACATCTTATACGACCGTTCTACTTCTATTCGTAATTCTGTGAGTGATGTGGAATTTACGTTAATGCTGACCATTATCCTGGTGGTATTGGTCATTTTCCTCTTTTTAAGAAGTTTCTTTGCCACGATGATTGCTGCCTTGGCGCTTCCCATGTCGATTATGGGGACATTTGCCGCCATGGCGATTTTGGGATTCAACCTGGATAACTTGTCGCTGATGGCTTTGACGCTTTCAGTGGGGTTTGTGGTAGATGATGCGATTGTCATGCTGGAAAATATCACGCGACATTTGGAGATGGGGAAAGCGCCTCTTGTTGCGGCGATGGAAGGCTCGAAAGAAGTGGGATTTACGATTGTCTCTATGACGATTTCCTTGGTGGCTGTTTTTATTCCGATTATGTTTATGGGAACTCTTATTGGCCGTCTGTTTAACGAATTTGCCGTAACCATTACGGTGGCAATTTTGATTTCCGGATTTGTATCTTTGACGTTGACGCCAATGCTATGTCGGCAAATTTTGCACATTCAAGATTTAGGCAAAACCAATATTATTTTTGCTACATCTGAAAGGGCATTTGAACGGATGACCGATGTATACCATTGGACGTTAAAAAAGGCTTTGCAGCATCATATCTTAGTGTTTTTAACATTTATATTGCTTTGTGTATGGACCGCTGTAATTTCAGGAGCTGTTCCTAAGCAGCTTATGTTAATTATTTTAGCACTTACAACGGGTGTCATTTTTGCAGGTATTTTACTATATTTTTTAATCTGTTTAATGTTAAAAGTGGCTCCCAGGAAATTTTTTAAGAGATTTATAGGGCTATATTTAATATTTATAATACCTGCGGTATTAATTTCTAGTCTATCGGGTGTGGTTTCTACAGGATTTTTACCCACGGATGATACAAATCAAATTCAGGGAATGACGGAGGCAATTCAAGGTATTTCCTTTAAGGAAATGATTCGGCATCAAAATAAATTGGCCCACATTATAGCCAAAGATCCGAATGTATTGAACGTGATGTCGACTGTGGGCTTTGATGCGGGTGCAAATGGAAGGATTTTTATTGCCTTGAAGCCTCGAAGCCAGCGGCAATTAAATGTTGAGCAGGTTATTCAAGAGCTTCGGCCTAAGCTATCGCATGTTCCGGGAATAAAAATATATTTGACCCCTCCTCCCAGCATTCGAATAGGTGGGCAAAGCACCAAGAGTTTGTACCAATTGACACTCGTAAGCAGTAATCTACCCGATCTCTATAAGGCATCAAACCAACTGGTCGATAAAATGCGTACTTTGCCTCAATTTCAAGATGTGAATAACGATCTGCAAGTTAAAAACCCTGAAATCATGGTGGATATCGATCGTGAAAAAGCAGGCAGCCTTGGTGTATCCGTGGAACAGGTTGAAACTGCGCTGAGTGAAGCTTACGGGACCCAACAGACCTCTTTAATTTATACCCCGACCAATACGTATCAGGTCATTGTCGAACTTAAGCCCGAATATCAGCAAACCATGGAAACGCTCAGTTTGTTGTATGTTCGCTCTGCCAGTGGTAAATTGGTTCCTTTAAAAGCGCTTGCAAAACTTTCCAATACAGTGGGGCCGCTGACGGTCAATCACCTGGGAGAATTCCCTTCTTCAACTGTTTCCTATAATCTGGCTCCAGGGGCTTCATTGGGTAGCCAAAATAACCAAATTGACGCGCTTTGCCGGCAAATATTGCCCAGTACTGTTCGAAAAAGTTTTCAGGGGAATGCCCAAGCTTTTCAAGCCGCGTTAATTAATTTAGTTCTCCTCGGTATTTTTGCAATAGCAGTTATTTATTTGATTCTTGGTATTTTATACGAAAGCTTTATTCATCCCATTACAATTTTGTCCGGTTTGTTTCCTGCGTTATTGGGTGCTTTATTGACATTATGGTTAACTAACAAACAACTTGATTTATACGCTGATATAGGACTCATTATGTTAATTGGGATAGTCAAGAAAAACGCAATTATGATGATCGACTTTGCATTGGAAGTAGAACGCAAAGAGAATCTATCTGCTGAAGAGTCGATTTACCAGGCATGTATGGTTCGGTTTCGACCTATTATGATGACTACCTTAGCTGCGTTAATGGGAACCTTACCCATTGCAATGGGTCTTGGCGCAAGTGGGGCAACCCGTCAAACTTTAGGGCTAGCAGTTTTTGGGGGGTTACTAGTCTCCCAGTTGCTAACGCTTTATATTACCCCGGTGATATACATCTATCTGGATCATGTCTCAACCTGGTTTGCAAACGGAGGTCTGCTCCGTCTTTGGAGATGGATTACCGGAGAAGGATTTATGACTAATAGGATGAGCATTGAATGAACTTTACACGGCTTTTTATTCAACGACCAATTATGACCACCCTGGTGATGGCAGGGATTCTGCTGTTTGGGATGGTTGGGTTTATTAACCTGCCGGTCAGTGATTTACCGAACGTCGACATGCCGACGATTCAGGTGACCGCGAGTTTGCCGGGGGCAAATCCGGATACGATGGCGGCCTCAGTCGCAACGCCTTTGGAGCAGCAGTTTTCTACGATTGCCGGCTTAGACTCGATGAATTCCACCAGTACGCTGGGCACCACCGAGGTGACGCTGCAATTTAACCTCAACCGAAATTTAGATGCAGCGGCACAAGATGTCCAGGCGGCTATTTCGACCGCCCAGCGGAAAATGCCGCCTCACATGCCCAATCCGCCGTCGCTTAAAAAAGTGAATCCGGCTGATCAGCCGATTATTTATCTGGCGGTCAGCTCTGATTACCTGCCCATGTATCAGGTCGATGATTATGCCGAGATCCTGATCGCCCAGCGCCTCTCGATGATTAGCGGTGTGGCACAGGTGTCCGTATTGGGGTCGCAAAAATATGCCGCTCGCATCCAGTTGGATCCCATGGCGCTTGCGACTCGAAATATCGGCATTGATGAAGCGACTGCCGCGGTGCAAAACGCAAACGTCAACACGCCGATAGGGGCGTTGTACGGAAACTTTAAGACTTTGACGCTACAGGCCAATGGTCAATTGACCAAGGCTGCGGGCTATAAGGATGTGATTCTCGCCTATCGCAATGGCGCGCCCGTGCATTTGAGAGAAGTCGGTACTGCGATTGACGGTACGGAAGAGCCCTTAACCGGAAGCTGGTTTCACGACAAGCCTGCGATTATCCTGGCCGTTCAACGTCAGCCGGGAACCAACACGATTCGCGTTATCAATGATATTAAAAAATTGTTGCCCACGTTTCAAAAGATTTTACCCCCCTCCGTCAGTCTTTCTATCATGTTTGACCGTTCGGAAACCATCCGAAATTCCGTGAATGATGTGGAATTTACCTTGCTGCTGACTATTGTGCTGGTCGTGCTGGTGATATTTCTCTTTTTACGAAGTTTCTTTGCCACGTTGATTTCAAGCCTGGCGTTGCCGATGTCGATTGTAGGGACGTTTGCTGCCATGGCCTTATTAAACTTTAGCCTGGATAACTTGTCGCTGATGGCCTTGACGCTTTCGGTTGGCTTTGTCGTCGACGACGCGATTGTCATGCTGGAAAACATTACACGCCATATGGAAATGGGTAAGACGCCCATGGTTGCAGCCTTGGAAGGCTCGAGTGAAATCGGGTTTACGATTTTATCGATGACGTTTTCCTTAGTAGCAGTGTTTATCCCCATCTTGTTTATGGCGGGTTTGATTGGGCGATTATTTAACGAGTTTGCCGTGACGATTACGGTTGCAATTCTGGTATCCGGGTTTGTGTCTTTAACTTTAACGCCGATGCTCTGTAGCCGGTTTTTAAAACATCAAGATCTGGGAAAATCCAATGGGCTTCTTGCGATGTTTGAACACGGGTTTGAGAAACTCTTGAGCTCCTATCAATGGACGCTGCACAAATCTCTGCAACATAAATTTTTGGTCTTTTTGGCGTTTGTGGTGTTGTTTGGATTGACGGTGCTGATGTTTGTCGTGATTCCCAAAGGCTTTTTACCCAATGAGGATATCAACCAGATCTCAGGTTACACGGAAGCCGTTCAGGGAATTTCGTTTGATGAAATGGTTCGTCATCAACAGGAGATGGCAGAGATTGCGCTGAAAGACCCCAATGTCGCCGAGGTGATGTCGACGATTGGAACCGATCCCAACAGTACGTTTAGTTCTGGGCAAATCTTGACGAGCAATATGGGGCAGTTGGTTATTATTTTAAAACCGCCGAATCAGCGACCTTTAACCGCTGATCAAGTCATTCAGGAATTGCGGCCAAAACTGGCTGCCGTGCCGGGGATGCTTGTTTATCTGCAAAACCCGCCCACCATAGAATTTGGCGGTCAGGTGAGCAAAAGTCTCTATCAATATACGCTTCAAAGCCCGAATACGGCCGATCTTTACAAGGCAGCCGATGATATGGCCGTTAAAATGCGGGCCATGCCGGGATTGGAGGATGTAAATACCGACCTTCAAATTACCAACCCTCAGTTGACGGTGACTATCGATCGAGACCGGGCTTCCGCGCTTGGGGTTACGGCAAGTCAGATTGAAACCGCCTTGAGTGATGCCTATGGGACCCAGCAAATCTCGACTATTTATAGCCCCAATAATACCTATCAGGTCATTGTGGAAGTCCAACCGCAATACCAGCGCAACTTGAATTCTCTCAACCTGTTGTATGTCCGATCAGTTAGCGGCAACCCCTCTTCATCGATGCCTACTACTGCCTCTGCCGGTACGGGAAGCAGCACAGCGACGTCGACCACTACAGCATCCACGGCTCTCGCCTCTACCAATACGGCCGTCAATTCGGTTACTACCAGTAGTAATGCTTCATCAGCCATTACGACTAGCAGCGCCACGTCTTCGTCTTCGGCTACAACCTCTTCGGTTTCCACCTCGGGTACGCCGACGGGAACGCTAGTGCCCTTGAGTGCCGTGGCCAAATTAACCCAAACAGTGGGGCCATTAACGGTCAGCCATTTGGGGCAATTCCCTTCTTCTACTATTTCGTTTAACCTGGCCCCTGGTGCGTCTTTAGGAGAACAGGAAGAGAAAGTCAAAGACATTGCCAAATCCGTGCTTCCCATGTCAGTTCGAGGGGATTTTCAAGGGAGCGCCCAGGTCTTTCAGTCGTCTCTGCAAGGGTTGGGGGTGTTGCTAATTCTAGCGGTGGTGGTCATTTATTTGGTGCTGGGAATTTTATACGAAAGCTATATTCATCCCATTACAATTTTATCCGGCTTGCCGCCTGCAGGGCTGGGAGCCTTGTTTACCCTATGGCTGTTTCACAAGGATTTGGATCTGTACGGCTTTTTAGGACTGATTATGTTGATTGGCATCGTGAAGAAAAACGCGATTATGATGATCGACTTTGCCCTGGAAGCCGAGCGGCATGAGAATTTAGCTCCCGAAGAAGCGATTTATCAGGCTTGCCTAGTTCGGTTTCGTCCCATTATGATGACAACACTTGCCGCGTTAATGGGAACCTTACCCATTGCCATCGGGTTAGGAGCAGGCGGTGCGTCTCGTCAGTCACTGGGCTTGGCCGTCTTTGGCGGTTTACTGGTTTCTCAGTTGTTGACACTGTATATTACCCCCGTCTTATATATTTATTTGGATTCGTTTTCACAACGGTTTGGTAAAAAACGCCCACATCAAGATTTTGGAGAGTCGGCCCATGCATAAACGTCTTTATTCCGGATTACTGGCTTGTTCGCTTTTATATGGTGTCGCATGGGGAGCTGCCCCTTTGGGCAATACCTCTGTCATTCCGACGCCGGGGACAACCTCCACCACTTCGTCGGGAAGCTCCACCAGCTCTCAATCCGGTCTGTACACAAATCCTGCTCCCAACACATTCAGCCCCCAATATCCTATCACCGTTCCCCTGACTACGTCGCAAAGCAGTACGGCTTCATCCCCTGCCCCGCTTAGTACGACAACGATTCCGGCGGGTCAGGGCACAACGCTATGGACGCCTTTTTACAACGTGCCATCGGTATTGGCTGCTCCTACGAGTGTGCCAGGGCTGGGGCCGGCTTCAGCCCCCCTAACTACCGAGACACCGGAAGATGTTTTAGCGCCCGTGACATTAAAAGCGTCGTTGGAAAAAACAAAAACCTTGCCCCTGACGTTAAAGCAGGCGCTACAAATAGCTTTGGGGGAAGATGTCGCCCTTGACATTGCCGAAGCCAATACCCGGCTTCAAAAATTGAATTACCATCTGAGCCTGGCGGAACTATTGCCCAGTATTGCCTTGACGTTTAGCCAGACCAAATTTATTGGAACAACCCAGGGGTTTGGCGGCGAGCCCATCAGTGTCGTCAGAAACACGGTACAACCGGAGATTACGGCCAATTACACCCTGTATCTGGGCGGAAGCAATATCTTTATGATTCTGGCCAACAAAAAGAATTTTCTTGCGCAAAAACTTGCCGAAGAAGTCACACGCCAAAGTACCTTGCAACAAGTGGCCGCAGCCTATTACGCCC
>Ga0206873_1042_pt3 | contig 38017 bp, 38 predicted proteins | sample Alteio_BWOrgCont_11_FD_152631 | JGI IMG/M metagenome (GOLD analysis project Ga0206873, IMG submission 152631) | Enriched cells from forest soil in Barre Woods Harvard Forest LTER site, Petersham, Massachusetts, United States -... | ecosystem: Environmental > Terrestrial > Soil > Temperate forest >...
CTACGGCATTCGCGTCAACAGTCTGACGCCGACCGCGACCGATCGCGCCGAATCCTACGACCGCGCCGAGCGCTGGGGCCGCACCGTCACCCGGCCCAATTCAGCCGCGCCCAACGCCTTCCGCTCGCGCGTGCCGATGCAGCGCCTGCCGGTGCCGAGCGATTACGGCCGCGCGGCGGTGTTTCTCGCATCCGACGACGCCAAGATGATCACCGGCACCGATCTGCGCGTCGACGCTGGGGCGATCGCACGTTACTGGGCCTGGGACCCGAGCGCCCCGTAGGATCTCCATTATGTCATGAAGAAGAGCAAGGTTTGGTTGACCAGAATCTGCCATGAGCTGTTGACCACGTCGTCGCGACGGCGTCCTCCTCGTTCTGTTTGGCTAAAGCGCGCCAGATGCGCGGCCTCATCCTCTGCCGCAAGGGCCGCAATCGTGGCGATCACGAAATGCGCCCATGCTCGCGAGCGCGACGTCCATCCCAGCGCGGTGCAGACCTGGATATATAGCGGGAAGCTGGTCGCGCCGGCAGTGTTTGACGACGGCCGGATCGATCCCGACCTGGCCGATCGGCAGCTCGCCGCAGCGCCGGATGGCCCGCGCGTGCAAGTATTTGGTGGTTGTTAGATGGTTGTTGCGCTTCTGGCCGTTGCTCGGCGATGCACGCTAACTTTTTGAAAAAATTGGCGCGCCCGAGAGGAGTCGAACCCCTAACCTCCTGATCCGTAGGTAGAGCCCGTGGTAGCACACGGTGCCTCATGGTGTGCCTAAACTCCTGATATCACTGTTTTTCTTGGTGCCATTGGGCAGGACGATGTACCTTGAAGCAGTGACTTGGGAGTGCCAAAACGGTGCCAAAGACAAATCTCACAGACCCCCTGATCCGGGCGCTGCGACCTCCGCCAGCCGGAACGATTACTCATTGGGATGGCGCGCTCAAAAGCTTCGGCATTCGCGTCAGCCAGGGAGGAGCCAAGACCTTCGTCGTGCTGATCGCCAGCGGTCGGCGACAGTCCATCGGTCGCTATCCGATCGTGACGCTTGCCGAGGCGCGCGCCCAAGCAAGAACGCTTCTCGCCGAAAAGACTTTGGGGAAGGTGCGTCCGACCCACACCGCCTTCGATGACGCCAAGGCCGAATATCTCGCCGAGTGCGAAAAAGAAAATCGGCCGAGTACTGTCTATGAGTGCAAACGGCTTCTCGCCACGCATTATCCGTTCGGGCGGAGCAGTATCGCTTCCATCGGCTCTCGCGACATCCTGCGCCGACTATCCAAACTCGCCGACCGGCCGTCCGAACGCCAGGCTGCCTTTAGAGCAGGAAGGGGCTTCTTCCGGTGGTGCGTGCGCCAACGATTCCTCGACCGTTCTCCGCTGGAAAATGTCCCGGTACCGCCGGTGTCGCCATCTCGCGACCGCGTTCTCTCCGATCAGGAATTGACGGCCATCTATCGAACCGCCGTTGAGGGCGCTACGACATATCATCGTATCGTTGCGCTGCTTGTTCTCACGGGGCAGCGAAAAAGCGAAATATCGCACCTTCAATGGTCGTGGATCGACAAAGCTGCATTCACCATCACGCTCCCGGCGGGCATAACGAAAAATAAGCGGACGCATCTGTTTCCATTCGGCGATGCCGTGGAGGCGGTCTTAGGAACAACTCCGCGCTTTGACCAAAATCCATTCGTCTTCCCCGCAGCACGCGAGAGAAAGAGCGGCAAACCGTCAACGGTCTTCAACGGCTGGACAAGGCCAAAAGCAGCGTTCGATGCAGAACTGAAGGCTAAAGGTTATGCAGTAGCTCCGTGGCATTTGCATGATTTGCGGCGCACCCTCAGTACCGGGATGGCCGCTCTTCAAGTTCAGCAGACTATCGTAGAACGGATCTTGAACCACGTCAGCGGTGGAACGCTTTCGCCGATTGCACAGGTCTATAACCGCTATAATTACATGGGGGAGATGCGCGACGCTGTACAACGATGGCAAGACTTCCTACAAACTCTCCTATCCAACAAGGAGAGTATAACCAATGGCAGAGACCTTCGAGACATTCGTAGCCAAAGAGCGCGAGCGGCTGAATAAAGAACGCGAGGCCATCTTCACGCAGCAGCACGAACTAGAAACCCAACTTGCAACCATCAACCGCGAATTTGCAGCGATTGAAGCATACGAAGCGGCGAAGACCGGGAAGCCAGTAACCCGTAAGGCCAGCGGAACTCGGGCTGCGCCGTCCCGCCGCGGCAGCAAGCGCGACGGCATCATGAAAGTCATCACGGAAAACCCGAGCGGACTGACGCGCGGCGAACTTCTTGAGAAAATGGGCTTGAAGGGCGACAAATCTGGCGAGATGTCCGTCTCCAACGCTTTGACCGCTCTTTCAAAGAGCAATCAGATCGCGCGCAAAGACGGCAAATACGTTGCCGCGTAGCAGCGCACGTTTCCCGTCGGAAGCAAAAAAACGCACCGCCGCTAGGTCGTGAGGCACGGTGGGGCACCGTAGTGGTTGCCGCATGCTGTCTAGCGGCGTAGCGTCTTGCCGCCGGCGTTTGCTGGCATCCGGATGCTGGCCTCATTGAGAGGAGGCACTCGGATGACTGGGTATTACACGGTCGGAGAAGTCTGCGGCAAGTTCAAGGTATCCCGCGAAACGATTCGCCGCTGGGAACGTAGGCAGTGGTTTCCGTTGAGGACGCGTCTTTCAGACCACCCACGGGGCCGCTGCGGGTTTCCAATATCGGAAGTCGAGGCGTGGGATTTGGCTCGACGCAATGCCCGGCTAGAGAACCCGTCGCCTAAGCCCCATTCGGACGACGACAAGTCCGACGAGTGAGGTAGGCAAGAGAGGCCGGGGGCAACTCCGGCCTCTTTTTTATTGACACTCCCCGGTTGCACGGCATCGAATCGGCTATGCGCATAACGATCAACCATCGGGAGGAAGCAAGTCTTTTAGGGAATTCCCGACGCTATTACCTCGACCTGACTGTCCTGTTTTCCGAAGAAGAACGCGCGATCGTCGACACCCGAAAGCTATACGAAAATACCTTTAACCTCGCACCTGGATTTTTAGGCTCATCGGTATTCTTTGTGCCTGTTCCCGTCATTCGCTTGTGCCTTATCGCTTGGCCATTTCTTTTGTTGTCGGGGTGCGTCGTAGGAATGGCGTCCATCGTCGCTAACACCGGCGGCCTCGGTACGCTGCTCATTCTACTGTCAATCGGTTCCCTGGGCTTTGGCCTGTACGCCAAATACTTTTTGCGTCACGGCTACCGCACCGAAATCACTGTTGGCGAGATCATCCGAACGCCAAGCTTCTCCGTTCTGACGTTCAATCCCGTGCAAGCAAAATCGCTCGACGCGGAACTTCGCGACCGATTTACGGGATTGAAAAACTTTCTCGACCAAAGCGTCGAACTCGCTCCGAGCGACACCTTCGAGCTATGATATTTAGAAGCTCCGATCCCGCTCTTAATCTCGCGATGTTCTGCATCGCTGTCATTGTGGCGGTCATGCTGGTAGCCATCGGAGCGTTCATGCTCTGGCCGCTGGCCTTAGGGTTTGCCGCGTGGAAGGGATACGAGTGGTACAAGTCGCGCCCGGTCAAAACCGCTGATCTTGTCGCCACGGCGACCGTCACGCTTCAGGAGCGCATCCCGTTTCCGTCGCCTGAGGAATTCTTAGGCGCCCATATCGATCACCTGTTCGCCGCGTGGGGACAAAGCCCACCGCACTACGATCTTTATCAACGCATGGTCGGTGCGGCCGGCTCGCTGTACGAAGCCGAGGAAGTCTCGGGACTTCCGGTCTTGCCCGAGATGGCCAACGCGATTGAGGAGGCGCGGTACCGCGACAGGCTCGTTGCATACGTGCGGAAGACGCAGGACACCAGTGCGATCCTCTTGGCCCTCAATCGCGCCTTCACGCAATCGTTCTCGGCTCTCCTCGAACATCCGATCACCCGCACCACGCTTGACCGCTTCGCGCCGGAGAAGCAGCTACCCGTGTTCGGCGAGGTTGCGATCGTCGACGTTATCCCCAATGTCGGAGAAACCATCACCGGAATGATGGCGCCGTACTTCGCCGGCGAGATCATCGAAAAAGGGCTCTTCAAGGAACTGCGAAAGCAGTTCGACCTCAACATCAAAACCGCCTCGGGCGAGGCGAGAAAATCTGTCCTTCCTCAAGACCACAAAGGGACGCCTCGGCACGTCGCCGCCATATACCTTTACAACACCCCGCTTGCACCGCTCTTTGACAGCGAGGTGCCGTTTGAGCCGAAGGAAGAAACGCGATTTTCCGGACACTGGATCATAGCGTCCCAGGGAAAAGGAAAAACCACGCTGCTCACAGCAATGTGCATGCAGGATTTCGAGAAGGACGCCGCCGTCATCATCATGGACGGCAAGGGCGACCTGATCGCAGAAGTCGGAAATCTAGCGGACTACCAAGACCGCTACGTCGTCATCGACCCGCGCCAAGAATGCGGAATGAACCCGCTCGACATCACCGGTTCCGATATCACGCACGCGGTGGAGCTCTTGGAGTACGTCTTCAGCTCGTTGCTGGAGTCGAAGATCACTCCGATGCAAACCATCCTGTTCCGTAACGTGCTACGCGCGCTGGTCACGGCGTTTCCTAACCCCACACTCGCAACATTTCAGGATCTGCTGCTCAACGGGTTCGATCAATACCGAGAACATATCGACGCGCTCCGCGACGACCTCAAAGGATTTTTCTACAAGCAGTTCAACTCGAAAGTCTACGTCGATCGCCGCAACGAAGTTTTGTGGCGGCTCGATCTGTTGTTGAGCAACGACCACATCAAAAAAATGCTCATCGTTCCCAAGAGCACCTTCAACATCGCGGAAGCGATGGACGCCGGCAAAATTATCATCGTCAACAATTCGGTCGCCATCTTGGGCGAGCAGGGCTCCGAGTTTCTAGGACGCTTTCTCGTCTCGCAAATTTGGTCCGCCGCAACAGCGCGATCCGGCCGAAGCCAGGCGGACAAATTACCTTGTTACGTTTACATCGACGAAGCGCACCGCGTTATCAGCCGCGACGAGAAAATTCCGCAGATCATCGATGAATGTCGGTCTCAGAAAATTGCTCTCATCATTTCACATCAGCGGACCGACCAGATCGCTTCGCCGAATGTCCTCAGTGCGCTCGGCAACTGCGCGCTGCGATACGCCAACTCCGATGAAGAGAATAGGGCGCTGGCGCCCAAGCTTCGCACGACGCAGGACTTTCTTGAGAACCTCAGAGTGGGACAATTCGGCGCTTTCGTTCGTGATCTGACGCCGCACGCCGTCGCCCTCAACGTCCGGAAGATCAGCACTTCTGAGTTGCCGAGGATCGGGCGTAGCCCGTACCAGCCTTCCCCGCCCGCGCATGTGCCGCCGGCACCCAGCCAGCAGGCCGCGCACTCGCCCCGAAGCTCAGCCTCCGATCCGGAGCCTCTCATCGGGTCCGGTTCCGAACACGTCGCGGAACCAGCGAGCATCTCGCCGATTGAACTATCAGAGCCGGCGACGCGGCCGGCCACGGCCCGCCCTGACGAGCCGCGGCCGGCCGCGGCGCACCGCGACAGCCCCGCGGACACCGAGGGCGCGGCTGATTGGCACTAAAAAAAATTCGCTGCCGCATCGAGCACCACTGCGACGCAGCAAGCCGAGCGACGCACCATAGCGAACGTTGACGGCCGTCGGCTCTTCGCCCACTTGCTGCGTCCATGGGTGCCGGCACAGCAAGCAATCGCAACTCGCGCTGGACGCGCAATGCTACGCACGCGCCTCGCAAGACGGCGTGTGTGTCCGCGCACGACATTGCGATTTTCTCGGTGCTCGCGCGCTACCGCTACCTGCCTGCGGATTACGTTCACGCGTTCGTCGGCGGAAATTTCAAACACCTGATCCACCGGCTTAACGTCCTCTCGCGCGAGCCGAACCTTTTCCTCAATCGTCCGCCGCAACAGCGCGCCAATGCCGACGCCAACCGCCGTCGCCTGATCTACGAACTCGATCAGCGCGGCATCCACCTCTTGCAGCAGCACGGCGGCGAATCTGCTCAGCGGACGCGTCCGCCTGCGAATTTCGCGCACGAACTGATGGTGTGTCAGATACTGGCGTCACTCGACCTGGGCGCGCGCGAGCGCGACGTGCGGCTGATCACCTGGAACGAGATCCTGGCTAGCGAGAGCTTGCCGGAACTGACGAGGTCCTCCCCCAAGCCCTTCAGCATCCCGGTCCGCTTCGACGGCGCCACCATGTCCATTGCCGCGGACGGTCAGCCGTTCGGGATCGCGCGCCGCGACAATCACGGCAGCGCGTATTTCTTTTGCCCTGGTATCGAGGCCGACTGCGCCACCGAGCCGATCGACACGGCCGACTTCGAGCGCTCGTCCATCTTCAAGAAATTCACCCTCTACCTCGCGATCGTGGAGCAGGGCCTCCATCGCGCGCATTTTGGATTTCCGAATTTCTATGTTCCGTTCGTTACGACGAACGCGGTGCGCCTCGCTTCGATGATGCGGCTTCTTGAGCGCATCACCCGAGGCGCAGGGAGCAAGTTCATTCTTTTCAAGACCTTCCCCACGTTCACTTCATTCGAGAAGCCACCTCAGCCCTCCGGTAGCATGCTTGCAGTCGACTGGCAGCGGGTCGGCTATCCCCCCTTCAATTTCCTCAGCTCTTGATTTGCGAAGATGGCCGACGCCCCAACAGCAGTCGATATCGTCGCTGCCCGCGAGCACTCGATCAGCTCGCGCCGAACTCGTGTGCATGTCATCGTCTGCCACGACCTCAACGCGCGATCGCACTCGCTCCTTGAGATGTTCCGCTTCGCCGACAGAGTGTCGCCGGAAGTCCTCGACGCCATCACCCGAGAGTTGGCGCAGGACATCCTATGGGACGCGGACCTACTCTTCCGCGAGCTGGAAGGGATCAAGGCATTCGCCAATCGCCAGCTTGCAAAGCTGCCGACGCCTCTTCGAGAGTAGCGGCTTACCGGCAGTCGACGTGGGGATAACCGGCGAGAAGTGCGACGAGCCACGTTATCATCACCAGTAATGAACGACGACCAGCCGCGGTCAGCCGCGGCGAGCAGCGACAACGAGTTTTCCCTCTCCATCGATGACGTGATCGAGCGTTACGCGAACGCTGGTCTTCCCCGCGACAGGCGCACAATTCAGCGCTACTGCGCCGCAGGAAAGCTTGATTGCCGCAAGATCGAAATCCCCTATGGCGACCAGTACATGGTCACGCCGGCATCGGTTGATCGGCACATTGCGTACATCAAGGAGGTGCGACAAGCCCAGGCCGGCCGCGGTGAGCCGCGGCTTGTCGTGGCATCGCATGATGAGGAAATTCGACACGAACAAGAAACTGGAGGAGATACGACAGGCCGTGGCGAGCCGCGGCCGGCCGCGGCTAACGATGAGTTCGTGTCGCGGTATGTCACACGTCTTGAAGGGGAGAACGAATTCCTCCGCGGCCAGATCGGCACTAAGGATGATCAGATCAAGGATCTCACCGAACGCGCTCGCGAGACCAACCATTTGATCGCCGGCTTGCAAAAAATGCTCACGCCATTGCTTGGCCGTCGGCCCGCTGGGGCAGATGACGATTTACCGCGTCCGCGCACTTCCACCGACGCCGAAACAGTTCGAGAACCGCAGCTATAGATTGGATAGAGACAGGCGAGCGGCGCCCTGAGCAGATCCATAACGGGATTGCTTACCGACCGAGGCTCGGCCCCACGCCGTTGGCCGCCAGCTTGATGTATAAAGCAGGTTGACGCTGTATTCGTTTGATGACCGCGCTCATCGTGGTATTCGCGAAGAGGCGGCACGCTTAAAATAGCCCGAACGGGCATCAACGCATGGCTATCTCTGAAGGCTTCTCTCCCGGTCCGCGACTTTCCGACGCCCCGCAAGGCGACGTTGCGCGGCAAGCAGTCGCGTCCCTCAGGGGCTACGCGTTCCAGCTCTATGGAAGCGTGCTTGCATGGTTGGAGCTGAAAGAAGGCGAAGACTTATTTCTCGAAGTCGCAGAGGATTATGCGGTTGTTGCACGAGACGCCTTAAAAGCGGTTCAGACCAAAGAGACACGTGCTTCCGGATCGGTTACGCTCAATACCGCCAGCGTAAAGGAGGCCATTAATTCGTTTGTTTATCTTTCAGGGCGAAATGCTTCGCGAACCGTTTCGCTTCGGTATTTTACGACATCACCCATTGGCTTGGAGAAAGAGTCTGCTGATCGCATCGAAGGTATATCCGGTCTCGAATATTGGCAATCGGTTGCGCGCGGAGCCGACGTAGCGCCCCTGCGCGCGAGACTGTTGAACCTGGGGCTAGAGCAAGGAACTCTCGCTTACATCCAAGGGCTCGACGACGAGGGGTTGCGCGACAGGCTCATTCGTCGAATCACGTGGGATTGCGGGCAGGGTGGTCTTGAGGACTTAGAAGCGGAAATCGAAGCCAAGCTTCTTCGCTCGACGTTGCCGGGGATCCGGATCGAACCCCATCAGCTTCGTCGTGTAACGAGTGCGCTGATTGAACAGACCTTGCGTACGGCGGTGTCGGCACCGCCGCGGCGGCTATCCACGGTGGACCTACACGGGTCGATCAAGAGCGTAACCCACACAGAAATTCTGACTACCGACCTGACCGCACTCATCGCAATGGCGACGGGGCAAGACGGTGGAGGCAGCCACCAACTTGCGATTTCGCCAACCGCGCCGTGGCTCTTTGCCGTCGACGAATTTCCATTACCGGCGCGCCTAGTCGGCCGTCAGACGCTGGTCGACCGCGTACGGACTACTGTGAACGCTCACGGCCTCGGTATCCTCACGGGGAGCACGGGTTTAGGCAAAACGATCATCGCGCGATTCGCGGCAGCACAAGAGGGCGGGGATTGGCGTCTGGTGGATTTGCGCGACCTGGCCGGTATCAGCATCGCCGACCGCCTTACCGCCGTGCTGGCGTCGCTGTCGGATATGGACGCTGGGGGGCTTGTTCTCGACGATCTCGACAGCTGGGCAGACGAAGCAGTCCGACGTTCGCTTCCACGGCTCGTCGGCGCACTCAGGCGTCGAAACCTGCATTGCTTAATAACCAGCCATTCCGAACCTTCGCCGAGTTTAATGGCTGACGTCGGTGCGCCTGGGGCCGTGATTGTGCCCGTGCCCTACTTGTGCACCGAGGAAATCGCAGATTTGATCACCGCCGTTGGGCAAGACGGCAGAGTTTGGAGCCCGATTGTTCAGGTGATGAGCGGCGGCGGGCACCCGCAATTAGTGCAGGCGAGTATTGCGGTGCTCGATACCAAAGGATGGCCGAAAGAGGAATTTGCAAATTTGCTCATGGGGTCGCCGGAAATCGAGCAGGAACGCGCTATAGCTCGCCACCGTCTGATCGAGGCGTTGCCGGACACGGTGCGATCCTTGCTTTATCGGCTCAGTATTATCATTGGGCAAATGGACCGAGACCTCGCGCTCGCCGTAGCTCAGGTCGAGCCGGTCGTCCAGCGCCCGGGGGAAGCACTTGAACGGCTTGTCGGCCCGTGGATCGATCGGGTGGCCGAAAACCGGCTTCGCGTGTCGCCGCTGGTCGCCAATTCGGGATTCCAGATACTCGGGCCGGTGGAGATTATGGCGGTTCGGCATCAGATCGTCGGCTTTTTGATGCGCGGCGGAAAAATCAACGTCGGGGATTCAGATACCGTTTTACTCCATGCGTTGGCCGGGAAAGTCGAGTGGGCGCTCGCCGGCATCGGCGCCGCCGTGGTAAGGGCAAACGAAACTGATCTTCGGCATCTGGCAGATTATTTCGTAACGTTGCCGCTGCTACGGACTGACGCCCCAATTTATCCCGACAACTTTTTTATTTCATGGATGTTGCGGCTTGCTCAATTTAATTTACTCAAAGTGATGGCCAAGCCTGAGGGCTTCGCGCAATGCCTTCGTGCATTGCTGGAGGAGACCGCAGATATCAGAGAAGACCTTAAGGACCGGCTCGCTCGGCTCATTGTCTTAGGAAAGGTACTTATCGAAAGGCAAACCGCTTCGGTAATTCCGACCTGGATCGATCTCCTTCTTGAATATCAGGAGCTCGTCGCCCGCTCGCAGGACATGTATGACGGGGGCGGCCGTCATCTGCCTGATAAATCTCTGGAAAACCTCGGCCTTGGCCTAATGTTTGTTGTGCAATGCCTTGGCCACCGGGAGGTCAGCGCACTTTCTTATGTATTCGATCGTCTCGATAGCCTCAGTCAAAATACGCGGAATGCCATATTCGCGGCAGTTGATGAGGTGCCGGGGGACTCGTCATCGGTGATGATCAATCGCGCTTGGCTCTCTGAAGCCCAGCGCGACACCCTCGTCTGGATCGATGCCGCCTCTCGCTTTTATCGAATGGCCGCCCAGGCGGCGGCGTGGGGTCGTCGCGAGCTCGCGCTTCGGTGTCATGCGGCGCGCGCCGTGATGGCGGACGAATACGGCGAAGAGCCGGATACCGCGCTCGCGATGCTTGACGAGGCGGCGACCCTGTTAGGGCCGGACCCAATTTTGGCGCGAGCGCGAGCAAAGGTGCTCTGGCGTAAAAAGGACCACCCTGGAGCTTTGCCCCTTCTGGAACTGGCCATTGCGGAGCTACCGACCGACGGCGTGATCGAAAAGGTATTCATGCTTCGGGAAGCGGCGATCTCCGCGGGCGAGGTCGGCGACTGGGCTCGCGCACGGGCATGGTTTTGGGAAGGCCATGTTGCTGCCGATGCGGGGCCGTCGGGAATGATGCAGGCTATGTCGATAGGCATGGCCGCGGACGCTGCCGTGGCCAATACCCATTTGGGTTGCAACCGCGACGCGCTAATTCAGCTCGCCGGGTGCGTCGAACAGCTCCCTAACCTCGATCCCGAAGCATCGCTGAACAACGCTTACGTGCACCGGGTTGTGCCTCATACGATTTTGTGGGTGCAGTCCAAAATCCTCGGCGAAATCAAGACGATTGCGAGTGGCGAACCAGTAGAAATGTTGACAGGGGCGTGCAGCAACCCGGAGCCGCCGAAGGCTATCACCTCTCTCCCGTTGGGACCGCTTGAAATAGCCTGGTATCTGTTGGCGAAATGCGACCTCGCGACCGATGGCGATGCGGGTATCGCGCGTACGCTCCGTGAGCGTCTTGGCGACCGCACAATTCCGGGGCTGGAAGCGTCCTTCCGTTTTGACATGGTCGTTGCGGCGATCAAGAGCGGCGAGACAGTGTCATTTGTCAAATCGGTTATTCGCTGGCTTGACGCCGCCGTCTACTTCCATGGGCATCGCGCGGAACTGCTATCGGGCGACCCTCTGACGGTCAACTTCGGTCGCATCCCGCTCCTGGCGACGGAACAAAGGAGTGAAGCCGTACCGGCCAACGCCGCGGTCACAGCCGTTCGAGCGCTGGCCATCTACGACATTACCGCCGATCGGTCATTTCCTACTGCGGAGCTAGTGGCAGGTTTTCAACCACACCTTGATGGACACCATCCAGTGATGAACTTCTTGTCGCGGCTTGAGGTAGTCGTACCCGCCGCGGATACAACAAGCTCTTCGACGGCCGCGCTATCAAACCTCACCTTGGGTGTGGCGAGGAACCCCGAAGACTCGCTCATTGTATCCATTCACCTGGTGGAGCTCACCTCGCGCTCGGACTATCGGCGAATTCTTGAACAACATGTTGCGAAGTGGATCGCTGAGGAATGGACGAAAGTCGCCAATACTCAGCAATTTGGTCTTGCTAACCCTCGCTTCAACGGACCCGCAATACTTGCGTCTGTCGCGAGATCGAAGGGTGACCTTGCATCCGGCGCGGACATAGTTCTCACTGCTTTACCAGCCGTGAAAACGAAGCTGCACCCGGATTTAAGACATCGACTTGAAGAATTAAGAAACGAAGGTAAACCTGAAAAAGCCGACGCGTAATGCCGCCATCGGCGCTAGTACCTCGTCACAGTGATTTTGACCGGTTGAGCGTATCCCGGCTCCAGCGCGAGGTCGGCCGCCGTGACAGACTTCTGATTCCAGCGGTTCCGATCCGGATCGGACGCAAGCGCGGCAATTCCCCGTCCCACGTAGGCCACGACGCAAAGAAATTAGCGGGATTGAATCGGACGCGGCGAGGCGCTCCTTGGCGATGATGCGACACTAAGGCATTGACCTTAGTTTTCGAATGGTGATACTAAGGTAATCGCCTTAGCTATCGTTCTGACAGGAGACTGCCTCGTGAGCATCGAACACCCTTACGCCAGCGGAGAACTCGATCGTGAAATCGTTTTGTCCCGTGTCATCAATGCGCCAAGAGACCTGGTCTACCGGGCCTGGATCGAGCCGGAGCGGATGTTCGCCTGGTTCGGCCCAACCGGGTTTCGGTGCGAAGTGCTCGAACAGGGCGCGGCGAGCGTCGGCGCCACATGGCGCTTCAACATGATCGCCCCAGGAGGCCAGATTTTCTCCAATCGCATTCGATTTCTGGAGATCATTCCCGGAGAACGGCTGGTCTATGATCACGGTTCTGACCTGAACGATGATCCAAAGCGGTTCCAGGTGACAATCACATTCGACGAACAAGGAGACGGCAAGACCGTTCTGACACTTCGTCAGTTCCATCCGAGCAAAGACCAGCGCGACGCCACCATCGGGTTCGGGGCCGTCGAGCTTGGCTACCAAACGCTCGGCAAGTTGGCCGAGTATCTTGCGCGGGGATAAAATGGCTTTGCATCCACGAGAAGCGGCAAGCGACTACCGGCCAGGCGAGGTTTTCAAAGCATTGGCGGACCCGACGCGCCTTTCAGTGATTGAAAGACTCTCAAAAGGGCCGGCCTCAATGACCGAACTCGCCCAATCGTATCAGATGACTTTGCCATCCTTCGCCCAGCACCTTCGTGTTCTCGAGCAATCGGGCCTGCTCCAATCGACGAAGCAAGGTCGCGAGCGCCGCTACCGTCTTGTGCCGACGCGCCTCATCATGGCGGAGGATTGGCTGGGCAAACAGCGGGCCATCTGGGAGCAGCGGCTGGACAGGCTCGAAAGCTATGTGGAGGGCATGAAGAAAGAGGAGAGCTAAGCCGCGCAGTCGCGCACGTTCCGCCTCGCTCAGTTCCACCCGGGAACGTATGTCGACAGTGGATCGCAACGACCACCTCAGCGACATCGAGACCGAGACCAGTGAGTAGTGCCCCGCGGCCGACTCGCGCCCATCAACAGTTTCTCCCCAACGGTCGCCAGTCGCGCGTACGCGCGCCGCGTATAATGACGCGATGTCCGGAAAAACGATTACCCGGCAGCGATCGGCGGACGAGATCAAACCTGCCGGCAAGCTCTACATAGAAAACAATCTGCTCCGCGTCGCTGGCGCGCTTTTCTGCCACGACCAGAAGCGCGCCGCGACCCGCACTGGTGAGATACGCCTCAATCCCGGCATTCCGGAAAAGCGCATCACGGTTCGGCCCGACCCAAGGCTCGGTCAGCCCGGTCCGCTCGCTCACAAGGTCTTTGTCGCGTTGATCAAAAAACATTCCGACTACGGCCGTCCGGTGCCAGCGGAGATCTCATTCACCCGCCGAGAAATCGGTCGACTCATCGGCCGCAAGGATTGGGGCGGCACGGACAGCGCGCAGCTCTCCCGCGCGTTGCATGAAATCCACTACACGTTCATCACGACGCATTTCAAAAAGGCGACCGGCCGTTTCGTCGAACATTCGTTCAATATCTTCCCGCAGATTTGGATCGAGCGGCGCGAATTCGAAAGCGACCCGGTTGAAGCATGCACCGTCATGCTCGCCGAGCCCATCATCCGCTCGCTGCAAGACGAACATTTCGTCTGTCTCAATCACACGCTGATGCAGCAGCTCGGCACGATTGGGCAGGCGCTCTACATGCGTCTCTTTTTCCACTTCGCCAACCTCTACGTCCGACCCGCCCAGCAACTCGCGTTCCAAAAGCGATACGAAGACATCTGCGCGGAATGGCTCGGCGGGCTCGCCGTCCACCCACATCGCTCGATCGTCGAGCACAACCAACTCGGTCCACATCTGCGCCAGCTCGTCGCCACCCGTTTTCTTTCGTCCTACGCGATCGCCAAATCCAAGAGCGATGTCGGGCTCGTCGTCAGCTTCCAACCGGGACCGGCATTCTACGAGGACTACGACCGCTTCTATCGGAGCCGCGCGCGCGGGTCCGCGCTCCGAGCCGACGTTCGGCCGGAGCAACGCGAAATAGGCGAGCCCCTAAAACTCGCCTACCTGTTCGCCGAGAAGCGGACCGGCCACCCGGTCTCGTCGGTCGCGTTCGTCAATTCGAAGGACGTGAACACCGCCAAACAGATCCTCGCCGAGCTCACGTTTGACGAGGCGCCGGGCTTTCTCGATTTCGCGCTTGCGGCGGCGCGCGAGACCAGGTTCGACGTTCAGACGCTGGGTGGACTGCGCCAATATCTTGCGCGGTACAAAGCCAACCAGACGGCGCAGTCCGCCGCCACGCGCGAGAGGGCGGCTCGGGAGAAGCGCGAAGCCGAACGGCTCGCGTATGATCACTACCGCCGGCAAGAAGCCGCCAGCCTGTTCCGATCGCTCTCGGCCGAGGAGCGACAAGTGATCGAGCAGTCGGCCGAGGGAGCAGCGGCCCGGTTCGGTGGGTCGCTGCGCACCTCAATGCGCGGCGTGTACCGCGCGCAGATCACTGCGCAGCGCCACCCTGGGAAAATCAAAACCTTCGAGGAATGGAATAATGCCGCATGACGCGGCGCGCCGGTGGGTTCTAACTAAACTGGTGAATCTCATCGGTTGAGTGGATGTGGGTTCTGACTAAAATTTCCGTGGGTTCTCACTAAAGGACGTGTGGGTTCTGACTAAACAATGCCCTGTGAAAAATGGCTTTGCGAAACTGTTTTATCGACAACAGGAGAGAACGTAATATGTATTCAATATATCTATACACTGTACTGACCAGCGGGAAATATTCCTACGCACACATCTATATGTGTGTTTTCAAATAAGGAAAGCATCGGCCGCGGGGGTTGTGGGCAACCCCTCCTTATACCCCGCCTTTAGGGTAAGGCGGGGTAGCGGGCGAGAATATGGCTTTGTGTCGGGTCGCGCGCGTCGGGCTACCCGCCCGACTCCGAGCGAATTTCGGTGCCATGTGGGCATGGCGCCGACTTCAACTGCCGGCGAAGATGCCGGGGTGCATCTTCGCCGCCCGCTTTCGCCCTGCGCTCTCCCGACCTCGCCTCCGCTCGCACGGTCGAACTTAGGAACACGCTCGGAGTCGGGCGGGGACGCCGACGGGACCGACGGTAATGACGGGAGAGCGCAGGGCACGACCCAAAGCAGCGCCGACGCGCGCGACCCTGTGACAAGTACCATCATGCGCACAGCCGTCCTCAACAGTGCCGGCGTCAGCCGGCCGCTCGATTGTGGAGATCGAGCGCGAGCGGCAGCAAGTCGGTTCTCGCCTTGAAGCGGTCGACGGCGTATGCAAACAGGCGCCGTAACCCGCGCCCATGCGCGCGATCCCTATTGTCGATCAACGGTGCACCATAGTCGTTCTTCGGAAAAGCGAATCATGCCAAGACGCCCGCGGTACCCTACCGCTAAACCCATCAATTTAATCAAACAGTTGGTTTGTCAGACTCCGAACCGGCGCGTTAACCTCGGTTGGATTTCATTTCAACCTGATGGCTCAATTTCGTTTGGACTTAATGACAAAACATATATCTCGCCCAAGTTCAAAGTGATTATCGGCGTGTGGAGCGCCTACAATCGTGTAAAAGTACGATATAGGGTGCCCTCTGATCCAGCAGCTCTTGAAGCGGTCCACAACCCCCATTTTACTTATCATCCTCCAGCATTTTTTCGACTGAAAGAGCATAATTCAAGTAATGATGATGCTCTATTTTTTGCCGTCGCTGATCTTGAGTTTACTCTTCGACAAGAGTCCAAAATGCCCTGGCTCCGCGCTACTTCTGCACCAATTACTACATTGGGATCTCAAAAATTACGCAGTGGCGCAACACGACCACATGAACTGGTAATTGATATTCCTGATGAACGCTTATCGGTAAATATGGAGTTAGACTTTTTACACACGGGCGGGCCATCTTTTCAAGATGCCAACTCTACTTGGCACATCGCTTGGAGCGGAGCGATCCTCCGCACGTCAATGTCGTTCACGTATCCCCGGACAGCCGAGTTATCGTGGTTTCACTTCTATTGATCGGTATCGCGGATCAGGAGAGAACATGACGAAGCGAGCACGACAGCACCACTCACCGGCCTTCAAGGCGGAAGTTGCTCTCGCTTCCATCAAGGGCGACAAGACGATTGCGGAGTTGGTGCGACAATACGATGTCGGCCCCAATCAGGTCACGAAGTGGAAAGCTCAGTTGCGCGCTGGTGCGCCCGGATTGTTCAGTCCTGGAGCAACGAGTGCGGAGTCCGCGTCGGCGGCCGAACAGAGCGCAATCAACCGGCATGACCTTTATGAATTCATGTCTCAGCTCAGCCAAGAGATGTCGGCCGAGTACCAACGTATTCGCAGACGTGCGACCGAGGACCCTGGGACGGCTGGCGATCAGGGAGAGGAGAACTGGGCAGCACTGCTAAGAGGCTGGTTGCCGCCGACCTACCATGTTGTGACGAAGGGGCGCCTGATCGGTGTTAAAGGCGCGCCCAGCCCACAGGTCGACGTTATAGTATTGAAGCCGTCGTACCCGCCGAAACTCCGCGATAAAAAGCTGTATCTTGCGGCCGGTGTTGCCGCGGCATTCGAATGTAAGACGACGCTAACGGCCGCGTATATCAAGAAGGCGGTCGGAACCTCTATCGCGGTGAAATCGCTCTTTGCGGACCGAAAGGGGACGCCTTACCGCGAGCTGCGAGCGCCCATTATCTACGGGCTCCTCGCTCACTCGCACAGTTGGAAGGGCAACGGTTCGTCGCCCGATTCCAATGTCGATAAACATCTCCATAATGCCGACAGAGAAAAAATTTCGCACCCGCGATTTGGGCTTGACCTCTTGTGTGTTGCAGATCTGGCTACCTGGGTGTCGTTTTCAATGACCTTTTTTGGTCCTGGTTTTGCCGGTTGGACACCCCTGCGTGGCCTGGAGCAGGGATATGCGATGACCGCTTACACAAAGCACAGCAGATACATTGAAGGCCAATCGGAGAATTTTCAGTCGGCCCACTTTACGCCAATCGGAACGTTCATTTCGTACCTCATTCAGAAATTGGCTTGGGAGGACCCAACCTGCCGAGATTTAGCTGACTACTATCGGCTCGCTAATCTTGCCGGTTCAGGGAGCGGTGAGCAGCGGCTATGGCCCGGCACAATTTATTCGAACGAGATCCGGGCTAGAATCGTTGGTGGCGAATTAAATAGCGGCCGTAGTTTCGACGAGTGGTCAATGGGATTTACGTAAAGTCGTCAAATCTGGGGCTGCTCGTTCTCGCCCAACAATCGTAGCGCCCCACCTCCGCGCCCATCAACGCAACCGCTTCGCGGCGGCCTCCGGCCGACGTTGACCGGCGCGGCCGGCGCGCATTGCGAACCGCATGTCGGCTCCGGAGAGAATGCCGCCTTCCGTCTCACCAAAGAGAATTCCTGCCAAGCTTACCGTGCTTATAAGCGCGGGCTCCGGCACCTCTCGATTCTTTATGCGGAGCCGGCCACATTCTTGCCCGAGGTGGTGACCGAGCCTGCCGGCTCGGCCGGACGACATCAGTATTGCGGACACAGAGCCATGAACTCTTATGACGGAACGACTCTTGCGACGTACACGATCGTTGTCTTCCTCCTACGCAAACTCCAGGCTAAGGGGCTGATGTCGGCCGGCGAAGTTGCCGATCTGATCGATAGCGCCACGCGCGAATTCGAGGCTGAAGGGCTCGACAACATCACCATAAAGGCGGGCCACCGCCTGCTCCAAGATACCAAGAAGGATTTAGCTGAACCATCGCATGCAATATCGCGACGTGCCGCATGACGGTCCTCGCCGATCTTGCGCGCTTCACACCGTGCTTGGTCGACCGACCACCCTACGCCGCCTTCGAAGGCAGCGCCCTGTGCTAAGTGGGGGACATACCCCGCCGCCACGCGGAGCTTGAACCCCAATATCCCCGCGCTCAAAAAGAAGCCCCGCACATCGTGCGGGGCAAGAGTATCCGGTCATTCTCGATTACGATCAAAGAGCGTCGGTTCCAAATACCGCCCGGCAGCGGTGCGCTCCGTCGGCGGACGTGCATCCTCTTTGAGATCAAAGAGAGTGGGCTGCGGCTGGCGAGATTGCTTGAGCTGCTCGCGGCGCCTTTGGAGGATGTCCTTCCACACATACCGCTTCCCGTCGATTTCTAGGAAGCGCATCAGATGATCCCGCCGAGCACGAGCGCGGAGACCATCGTCCCGCGCTGACACTCCTCGCACCACCCGTCGCGACTGTCCGGCTCTTTCTCCTCGGTGTAGTCGCACTCGGGATTGTCCGGATTGCAGCAGATGGCCGGGCACACGCTGTCCGTCATCGCGGCTGCAAAAAGGTCGTTTTCTTCCTCGTAGCCCTCCGTCTCGCACAGGGTCCGGAGCTTAGCGCGACGCATCTCCGGGCTCATCGTGCACCCTCCGCGGCGATGACCGCAGCCATCGTCCGGTGGTCCGTGAACGCCCAGCACTCACCGGGCGCCACGTCGCGCGCCGTGCGGACGGCGCCATTGTCATTCGCAACAAACCTATGGTTACAACCTTGCCGCTCGCGCGGGCGCAAAAGAACTCTCATGCAACTCTCCATCTCACTACCGACGCCCGATCAATTTCCGGCGTCGGATCGCAGGACGGAGCCCACAAACAAGTCTATGGTATCACTGCTAAATCTGCCTACGCATTATGCGAGGAGGTGCTACGATCTCGACGCGATGGAGCTCACCTCGTTCAACATTCCACCGATGTCCGGCGAGTACTATCGTCGACAAGCTGCCCGGTTGCGCGGTTTAGCGCAGGACGCAACGACAGACGCTATCCGAGATCACTAGCAGAGATCGCTCTTCAGTGTGAGAAATTGGCCGAGGGTGCCGAGGATTTCTGCGCTTCCGAATAGCGCACCCTGAAGCGGGGAGAGCCCCGTCCAATATCCCGGCGTCGTTTACTGCCGACCTAAGCTTCGCTCGATTTAATCCGCCGCCCAATCCCATCGACGATCCGCCAGCCATCGGGCCTCTGGGCATCGGATGGTTTTTGCAGCACCTCATGCAACCATTCGGCCGCCAGTGCTGCGACTTTCACTATGTCGACCGTCGTCTTGATAACGCGGGCTTGCAAGGTGGGAGCGTCCCATCCCGGCCCTTCAGTCAGCTCGATCGTGTACATCGATCGATCCTTCGCTTTCCGACAAGCATATGGGGACGATGCCAGCGCATCGCGCAGTTCGGGATAATCAGACCATAGCACCCCCTCCGCCGCGCCGGTGAAGGCAACCCCTCCGGGGCACCTGCGGCGGCCTCGACCGGCGCGGCGGGCGCGCAACCGGACACCCACGGATCACGCGAGTTTTCTAGAGTATCGCGATACCTTGGGTATATACTCTTATGTCGTCGATCGAAATTGCTTGCTACTTTTTGTCCTGTGGTTCTGCCTGCACGGATACGCGGATGACCTCAACAATACGGACCAAAGCTCTTCGTAGCCTCGCGCTTCCGGGCATTCTCTGCGCGGCGTTGGTCGGCTGCACGCCCCCATGGCAAATCCGCCCCGGTAATGAAGGTGAGGTCCCGACCGTTCAAAGTGTTGTCGATAATATAAATCAGCAAATCGCTTGTGCCGTTCTTGCCGACCCCGATTATTATCCGGCACGAAGACAAGGTAATGACAAACTTGAAACAGCCTGGCAAAATTTTAAACATTCTCAACCTGTGGCTTCCGTCCAACTCACGCTTCAAGTAATACAGTCAGAGGGACTGAACCCGAGTTTTATGTTCATCGCTCCTTATCCACCAATCCCACCTTCAACGATGAGTTCTACTCAGCAATCAGGAAGTCTTGGGATACAGTTAGATGGCTCGCAGCAGCGTCAGATCATCCTTAACTATGTTCTCGACTTCGACCGGATGTCGGCTCATGTCTACATCGAAGGCGAAACTGGTTCATCCGGCGACAAAACTATTTCTTGTGGTCGCGATGGAAAGCCGCTGTCTGGATACACCGTTGCGCAACGCGAGCTTGAGGGTGATCTTGGATTTGCCGAGACGATCGATGCAGAGCTCGTCGGGCTTCAAGCTTCGTCTGATTTTGGGATTTGGCCAGCTCCACCACAAGATTCAAATAATAAGCTTCCGACAACTTCTTTCAGCACAGAGGCGTATTTTACAGTCACCGAGGGCTTGAACGGCGGTCCTAATTGGAAACTGGTGCATTTTCAAGGACCGGCCGGGGGAAGCGGTAGCGGTTCCGGCGGTGGGAGCGGCAGCAGCAGCAGTGGGATGTCCGGCGGGATGTCCGGCGGTGGCGGGGGTGGTGGACAGCTGTTGAACTTCAACCGTTCCACGCTGGATCAAGCGCTGATCACATTTACTCCGGCGTGCGCGGTCGGTAGTAGCGTTAACTGGAGTCAAGAGACGGCGTGTAGCTCCCCACAGACAGCGGCCGAAAAGCTTGCCGCGCAGGCGGAGTTGGCCGCGGCGACTAAGAACCTCACTCTGCGAGAGGCCGACAAACAAAGAATACAAGAAGAACTAAACCGATATAACTCTGTGGCCCATCCGGAAATCACTGACAAGCTGGGCAGCCGGATATTAGAACAAAAGCGCGCGAATGACATCGCCATCAAGGAGGCAAACGAGGGGCTAGCGCGGGCCAAGAGTCACATAGCTGCCACCGAAGCCCCCACTAATTCCGCTGCTGCGAAGGCGGCCGCGGCGGCTTACGGTGCGACCCAAAACTTACTCTACCGACTAAACCCAGCTCTCGGTATTCGCCCCTAATTGGGGGTAGATTGTTTGCGCCTCCAGTGCGCTTCGCTATCGCTGTCGGCACCGACGAGAATGCCGTTTTCCGTCTCTCCAAAGAGAATTCGGAACTGCGCAATATCCGGTTCCACGGCCCAACGCAGTCAAAAGCTACCCGGTATTATCAAGCAAACGGCGCGAAGCCGTATTTGCGCCCTGCCTAATCACTTCCCAACTAGATCTGGTCAGCACCTTAAGGCTCGGCACATGGTGGGCGGGAGTGACGCGCCGTGAGCGCAAAAATCGAATCGCTATCTGGCCCGCGATTGATTTGTTCTATTCTCTACCTCACACGGAAGGGCATCAAGGAATGAGCCAATGACACTTAGTGGTCGGCTGCCCTATTGGGCCGTGCTAGCGTTCCTTGCCACGCTAGGGCTGTTAGGTCTCATTGCGCCCGCATTGCTAGGGTGGACTTGGGATCATGGTGTGATTAGCGGGATCGCGACCGCTTTATTTATAGCCGCCGTCCTTGGCGCGACGATTGATCGATGGATGAAGGCTGAAATTGCGTCCGATGTCTTTCACGCTACGCTCGGCTACATCATGCCTGCCGAGTTTCAAGCCGAGATTAGCAAAATCACTTCCTTTCAATTCATCTGCGATACACATGAAATGTGGTACGATGTGCATCTGTTAACACCAGAAATTGTTTCCGTGCGGGTGCGATGTGAACGTTCCCTTCGTAATATTACAAACACTTCGCAGTTACGAGACGCATCGGTACATATTGATGAATGGGGGTTCTCTCATCAATCTGCCATACAGAGGTGCGAAATACACGACAGTGCTGGTCAGATGTTGAAGACGATGGCACCAGTTGAGGTTCGCGACGATTCCACGCTTAGAGCCAAAACCGATCCCGTATCTGTTGAACCGGGGCAAACGATTAAGGTTGTCACCGATTATGTGGAAATCAGGCGCATCAACGATCAGATAGTCACAGTATTCTTATCACCCACAAAAAACCCGCGCGTTCATCTAAATTGTCCTAACTTCCAGTTTGTTTTGGATTTTGGAGTTCTTGAGCAGAGGACCGGAGTATCTGCGGTTTCCACAACCCATACACTCAATGGCGTTTATTTTCCGCCAGCCGCAATTCGACTCCGGTGGTGGCCTGTACGTCCTCAAAACTAAAGTTTTGTCGGCCTGTGGCTTTCCGACAACCATATGGGGACGACACGAGCGCATCGCGCACTTTGAGATAATTGGATCGTAGCGCCCGTCTTCGCGCGCCCATCAACGCAACCGCTTCGCGGCGGCCTCCGGCCGACGTTGACCGGCGCGGCCGGCGCGCTCTCGCATTCGCATGTCGGCTCCGAAGAGAATGCCCCTTTCCATCTCTCCAAAGAAAATTTCCGACTCGGAAATATCCTTAATCCTTCGACACAACAATGTCCTCACGCCTGAGAAGATGTTACGACCTCACCCATGGAGATAATTTCTAAGCTTCCATCGATACTTAGCAAATATCACCGTCGGCACGCCGTCCGGTTGCGCGCCCTGGCGCAGGACCCAACGATGGCCGCCATTCGAGAACACTTGGCAGAGGCCGCTCTTCAGCACGACAAGTTGGCGGAGGGCGCCGCACTGGGCGACCCCGATTGCGAGTAGCGCGCCGTGAAGCGAGAACACCTACCTCCGCTCCAATCCCCACGCCCTAACCAACGTCGCTTTTCAAGCCGCATCAGGGACGTTGCTGAGAAATTTCCCCTAGCCGGCTGCGAAGCGCTTCTATGCCAAGTCTTCGGATTTGGGGCAACGGGACACGACGATCTGGTGGACGCACTTGTGTATCTAGTTCTTGAGTTGGCTGGGGAGTGGATTGAGGAGCAGCGGTTGCACTTTGTTTAGGAGGCACATTTGCGGGGAACAGCCAGAATCTGTATGGATTTTGCTTGCTTCGATAAAGCCAAATCAGCTTATCGATATTCGCCTGGTATCCGAATGCGATGATGAAGCCATGGAGTACGCGTTCACTCTGGATTTTTGCTACCCAATAACCGATATCCTCCATATCGGCGACTTTGTACAGCTTGCGGTCCAACGCACTTGCCACGAGGCTCAACCAAGACAAAAAAGAATCTATTGCCGTTCTATAAATTTGTATTCTTGGATCTTCGTCCATCTCATCAATCATAAGATCTGGTCGCAATGCCTTAGCAAATATCCGTCTATCGTGTTGGATGAACGAAGCGTTATCCGGCATATAGGGCCTCAGACTCTCTGGCAGCACCAGGCGACCGCCATTCCAATCTAGGCAACGTCCTGCAAAAACAAGTTCTGGGTTGTTGTTGAAATCTTTCAAGTAGGTATTAGCTAACTCTGCCCTCTTCCAACAAACTGCCTTCCAGCTATTAAAGACAGCGACGCTCCCCACGACTAATCCTGTTAGCGCTCCAACGTAAGCTATTACGGAAGCGGTTTGGCTGGCGTTCGCAATTGCCGTGGCTGGATCAGCCATTTGGCATCCTCCAATATCCCCACGCACCAAAATAAACATCTGATCGTCTTGTATACTGTAGGGCACGGCGCGCCTTCGCCGCCGTCCACATGCTCAAATCATTTTTCGTCGGCATTATCGCGTTTCTCTCCGCAACCTTCGGTCTGCACCACAGCACGGTAGCGACCGCACCAACGCCCATCGCGCAATCTGCCGAGACGCGCTCCGCGCAACTCGCCGCAGCCGACACGCCGCAACAGCAATACGCCGCGTCCGCGTCGACCTCCCCGATATATCCGCCAACGCCAAGCCAAACAGGCACCACGCCACAACTCCAAGATTTATCAAGTGCCGGTACCCCAAGTGCGAGCAGTCCAGCAAGTCCGAGCAGCGCCGGGTTCGCCGATCAATTCGGGAACCCGTTCCTCGCATACGCAACGCTCGGCGACCTAGCCTCCACGACCGCCGCACTCCAATCCGAGATCGCAGCGCTTGCCAACCCTCTTCCTGCGGCGAACATTCCGGAACAAGTCGCGGCAGGGGGAAACGGCTATCCGTTCGCCGAGGCAAGCGCGATCGACCAGCTCTCCGGCACGATCCTTTCAAACGTTACACTAAACGGCGTCTCCGGCCTCACTGCCGGAGATATCCCCGGTCTCTCTTCCACCTATCTGCCGATCGCCGGCGGCACCGTGACTGGCAACCTCGTGACCCTCGGCAACTTCATGACTACGGGCAAGATCGGCATCGGCACCACCACCTCCGTCGCACCCCTCACCGTTCTCGGCACGAGCGGGACAACAACGATCATCCAAGCCTATCCCGGACAAGCGAATACGGCTCCGCTCCTCGAATTCGTTGACAGCAACGGCAACGAACTGATGCGGCTTACCACAGACGTCCTCAATAACGTGTTTCTCGGCTATGAGGCCGGAATGAACAATAATGCGGCCGGAAGTGCCAAGTTCAACGTGTTCGTTGGAGAGAAAACTGGCTTGGATAATACTTTAGGTCAAGCCGACACAGCAGTCGGACAACTCGCGTCAGGCGACAACACTACTGGCAACGACAATGCGGCTTATGGCGCTGCCAGTCTCGAATTGAACACGACTGGTGGCGATAACACTGCCCTCGGCACCTTCGCGCTCGGCAATATTGCAACTGCAACTGATGATACTGGGATCGGCTTCGACGGCGGGGTAGGTGCGTCAAACTCGACTGTGATCGGAATTACCGCCCTGGGATACGCCTCCCTTGATAAAGTTACCACCGGCGGCAACTACAATTTGGCCCTTGGTTTCCAAAGCGGCTACCTCAATACCAGCGGCACCGACAATATCTTTATCGGGGCGCAGCCAAACACCTCCGGCGCCGGCTACATCACAACTGGCGCCAACAATATCGGCATAGGCTTCAACACGCTCTTTCCTTCAGCAACAGGGAATAATCAGCTCAACATCGGTAATTTTATTTTCGGCACAGGCCTTACCGCAACGTCGTCCGGAACCACGGTTCCGACCTCACTCACCGGCAATCTCGGCATCGGCACTTCTTCTCCCGATGCTCGCCTGACCGTCTGGGGCCCTGACACGGCATCAACCTCCGCCTTCGTCGTCTCCAATTCGGCTTCGACGACCGAATTCGCCGTCTACGACACCGGCAACGCCGTCCTATCCGGCGGGCTCACGCAGAACTCCGACCAGCGCCTCAAGACCAATGTCCAGTCGCTCGATGCGTCAAGCTCGCTCGCGGCGATCGACGCGCTCAACCCGGTCTCATTCGACTGGATCAACGGCATCTTCGGGGGAGGGGATCAGCTCGGCTTTATCGCGCAGGCAGTGCAGACCGTCTTCCCGCAACTGGTCTCCACCACGAGCCCCACTGCGCTTACTCCCGACGGCACGCTCGGCCTCAACTACTCCGGTCTCATCGCGCCGATCATCGCCTCGATCCAGGGGATCGCGCACTTAACCGGCGACTTCGAAACCAACCTCATCGCCTGGCTCGGCAACGCCTCAAACGGAATCCAAGATGTTTTCGCCAACAATCTCCACGCGCAGAACGAAATCTGCATCAGCTCGACGTGCATCGATCAACAGCAGCTCGCCGCACTCCTGGCGAGCCAGGGCGGAGGATCATCGGGGCAGGGGAGTGAGAGCGACGGCTCCGGCGACCAAGCAACGTCTACATCGGACACCCCGCCGATCATTCAGATCAACGGCGACAACCCCGCCATCGTCCAAGTCGGCGCCACCTACAACGACCTCGGCGCCACCATCACCGGCCCTCAACAAGATCTCAACCTGGGCATCTCGACCTACCTAAACGGCGTCCTCGTGTCGCCGATCCAAATCGACACTGGCAGCGCAGCGACCGACACTATCGACTACGTCGTCACCGACGGGGAAGGAAACACGGCGACGAGCACGCGGATGGTGATCGTTCAGCCGGCGGCCGCGGACTCCGCAACTTCTGCTGGGGCATCGTCGACGACGCCTTGATGTCTGTCCGCGAAGATTATGTTGATAAGGTCTTGCGGATTGAGATCCAAGAAAGGATCGGGTTCACACATGCATGCAGAGCCTGAAGTTTAGAAAGGCGTCCCCGTACCTAATATCGCGCTCATTCTTTCTAGCGCTTTCCATCGCGCTTCTGCCGCGCGGGCTCCATGCCGACAGTACCGAGATCGTCTACCCTTCGGATGCAGGTGTAATTAACGTACAGAACTACGGAGCTGTGGGTGATGGCGTTACGGATGATACCGCTGCTATTCAGAACGCGATCAGTCAAAACATCGGAAAGAATTTCGAAACGATAATTTATTTTCCTGCTGGAACATATTTGGTTTCAAGCACGCTCCTTTGGCAAAATGCGAGTAGCACGTGGTACAGCCGGTTGATGTTCCAGGGAGAAAATAGCGACACGACAACCATTCGCCTCGAAGATAACGACCCACTGTTTCAAAATCCTGCCTCCTCGACGGCCGTTATCAAAATGGGTTCAGAAGATCCCTTTGATCCGACGCAAGGTAGCGGGTACGACGGATTTAACAACTATATTAACGATATGACCGTTGATACGGGTAATGGAAATCCCGGAGCGATCGGCATCGATTTTCAAGGCAATAATTTCTGCGGCATGGACAATGTAAACATCAAAACGGAGGATGGGCAGGGCGTCGCGGGGCTTTCGATGACGCGAGAATACGTCGGCCCGTGTTTGTTCGAGAATATCGGCATAACTGGTTTTCAATACGGCATCCAGACCGCACAGGCTGAATATAGCCAGACACTTGAACACATCCTGCTCTCGGGCCAAACGGTCGCGGGAATTTTCAGCACCAATCAGGTGTTGAACATACGCGACCTAGAGTCGACCGACACAGTACCGGCAATTATCAACAACGCGAATGGCAACTACGGCGGGATTTCGCTTATATCATCGGTATTAGACAGCCCCGGGTCTGCGGTCGCCGCAATCCAAAACAGTGGAGGTCTATTCCTTCAATCTGTTACTGTGACCGGCTACAACGCCTCCGTCGTCGATTCGGTTGCCGGAACAACCACCGGCTCGATCGTAAATTACTATGCGCCGGGCACCAATTTTTTGCAGGACGGCAACGGAACACCGGCGCTTCCCGTTGAGGACACGCCGACCTTCGATCGCAGTTATTATGATTTGTCCAATTGGGCCAATGTTGTCACCTATGGCGCGGATCCGACGGGGGCGCATGATAGTACCGGAGCAATTCAGGCAGCGCTCGATTCTAATGCGGATGTCGTCTACTTCCCACCGGGCACCTATAAGGTCCTCAATACTATTCACATTCGCGGAACCACTAAAAGGCTTCTTGGTTTCTCAGCCGCGATCCTGCCGCAGGGGGCAAATTTCACTAATGCTAGCTCGACGACCGCCGTTTTCAAATTCGAGTCGACGAGCACGGACGTCATGATCGACTCGCTCCAATTCGGAACCCAGTCCTCGGCAGCTAATCTACCGGGGGCGATCTATGTGGAGGACGATTCGCCCATGCAGTTGGTGATCAGACACGTTCCTTCCTATGGCACATACTACGGCATGTACCAGGCCGATCCGGGGAACATTGTTCTGGGACCGCTCTTTGTCGACGATGTGGCCGCCTCTAATTGGGCTTTTCAGGGGCCCCAGCAGATCTTCGCGCGTCAGCTCGACACGGAAGGAACGGTGCCGATCAAGGTTGATAATGATGGCGCGAGCCTTTGGATCTTGGGGCAGAAGACCGAGGGAACCGGCACGGTCATCAGCACCGAAGGTGGCGGGACAACCCAGTTGATCGGTGCCTTGCTGTATCCAGATGCGACTGTGCCAGCAAGCCAGCCCGCATTCATCGTTCAAAATGGTTCGACGGCGTCCTTCGTGTATAACCTCCTTTGGTTTAGCGCCGCCCAAAATTATTCACTTCATGCCGAATACCCATCGCCTCCAACTCTCACCACCGATACCTCTGCCGACTCTATAACTCAAACGTCGGCGACGTTCGTTGGCGCGATTACGGCTATTGGTACGGGAGCGCCTTCGGTCCGGGGTTTTGTCTATGGACCCGATACTACCTACGGCGCGACGACGACAGATAGCGGCGGACCGTTTTCTACCGGTCCTTTCGCCGCCTCGGCTTCTTCTCTCACGTGCGGTACCGACTATCACTTCCGGGCGTTTGCTACGAACATCACCGGAGTTGGTTATGGCACTGACGGGTCTTTCACGACGAATGCCTGTCCGAGTGCTGGCGGAGTCGGAGGTGGCGGTTCAAGCGCACCTTTGGATTTTGGATACCAAGACAGCGTCGTGCCGATGGCCACCTCTTCTGCGACCTCGACGCCTATCTCGTCGACAAGCACGGCCGCGATGCTGGCAACGTCCACCCTCTCGGCTGCAAGCGGTCCGATAACACCGTCAACTTCTATGCCAGCTACAATACCTCAGCTTGCCCGTAACCTCACTCTCGGATCGACGGGCGACGACGTGTGGACGCTGCAGGAATTTCTGACCTCTGAAGACTATTTGGGGACGGGAAATGAGACGGGGTATTTTGGTCTACGTACTCAGGCGGCATTGGCCGGGTACCAAGATGAGAACAGAATTGCGCCAGCGGTTGGATATTTCGGACCGCTTACCCGTGCGGCAATCAATCGAGTATTGAGCACGAATACGGTCTCACCCGCCATTTCGCCTCCTCCTCCCAACGATTTTGTGGAGCCCCTGACGCAAGGGGACTCCGGACCCGATGTGGCGTCTTTGCAACAGATGCTCGCGTCCATCCCCGGCGTGTACCCGAGCGGCCTTGTTACCGGTTACTTCGGCCTCCTGACGAAACAGGCGGTAGAAAAATTCCAACTTAAATATGGCGTAGTGCCCTCGGCGGCCGACCTGGGGTACGGAACGGTCGGCCCGATGACAAGGGAGCTACTTCAAACGTTAGTACCAACCCACAGTGATTAGAACCGGTGCGCCGAGCGCCGTGCGCGTGTCGACAGCAACCTGGCGCTGGCGAAACCCGCGGAGGAGTGGGAGTGGAAGGAGGTTACGTCGAAATCGGACGCTCCCGACGCTCTTCAATCGCCTTTGGCCGTCAAAAATTGATGGCCCGCGGCAAAGGCCATAACAAGAAGACCAGAGACCATTGCAATCGCTCCATAGGCTGGAATTGCATCGAGCCAACCCGATGAGCTCCATTGCATTGCCAAGCTTAGTAGTACCGCAAACGCTATCAACTGGGCTGCCGCGACGCCTTGAGACCAACGCGCCATCCACAAAATAAAAATGGGCACTCCAAGTCCTAGAAGTGCCGCTAATAAAAATTGTAGCGGCGGCAATCCTTTTATAATTTCCAGTGGGCTGGCTGCAATGACAATGAACCAAGAGACCCCAGCTAGTACGGCGTGAGCTGTTGAGAGCGTATTCAAAATTCCGCGACCTACCGACGGCGTAGTCAGATACTTGAACACGAAGGACGAGATTACGTTAATGACCAACGCTACACAGACGGAGGAAAACCAAAACAGCGGGAGCGATACCTGGATCCATATGTCGCTCATTGAGTTGAGCCGTGCCTTCGATTGCGCCGAGTTAAGTTATACTTGAACCATGCGCATACTACCAGCAGTAGAGGAAGAAATCCGCTGCGTCATCCTTTCCTTAACTCCCGAACCAACGCGCCTCCGGCCCAAGCCCAGCGCCACCAGCAGGAGACAGGGCGTCCGAAATCCGTGACCCACTGGCCGCCGACCAATCGTCCGAAATTCATCGCCTCACCGTCCAATTTCCGTACCCTTCCGGCTAGCGGCAAGTCGCACTTGCGATCGCCCTCCGGCCAAGGCTATGTGTCACGGCGGGCGATGGGGGACAATGTTGAAAGCGCCAACAAAATCAGCGGCTGTTCGCCCCAAAGCCCGAGTACGGCCGCGGCACAGGCATCCCCAATCCGATTGACGTTCACGTCGGCAAGCGCATTCGGATACGCCGGCTCTTGCTCGGGATGAACCAGGAGACCCTTGCCAACGCGCTCGGCCTCACCTTTCAGCAGGTGCGGAAGTACGAGCACGGAGCCAACCGCGTCAGCGCCTCGCGGTTGTCGGCGATGGCAGAAATATTGGGCGCGCCGATCTCTTATTTTTTCGGCGATCTACCGACCTCCGGAACAGAGGTTAGCGCAGAAGACAAGGCGCGGCGCGAACTGTTGGAACAGCCGGAGACGCTCGACCTCATTCGTCTTTGTTACGCCATCCCCGACGCGAACGTCCGCCGTCAGTTCCTCGAAATGGTAAAATCCATCGCGCAGTCGGCTAGTAAAAAGGTATGAATTCCTTCGCCGATCTCGCTGTATACTCCGTTCGGATCGAGTGGGGGAGAGAAGAGATGCCTGATGCAAAAACGGTCGACCCCTCGCTGGTCGCGCAAATTGTCCGGAGCTATGTCGCGCACAACAATCTCCCCGCGACCGAACTTTCAAACCTCATCACCACCGTTCATCGATCCCTTACCGGGCTCGACGCGCCCGCTGAAATTCCCGCGCGCGAACCTGCGGTCGCGATCAACCGATCCTTCGGCCGAGACTTTGTGATCTGCCTCGACTGCGGGTGGCGCGGCCAGATGCTCCGCCGCCACCTCACCACCGAGCACGGTCTTTCGCGCAGTGAGTACCGCGCCCGCTGGAACTTGAAGAACACCCACCCGATTACGGCACCGGCCTATTCCGAGCGCCGCATCGCAATGGCCAAACAAATCGGCCTCGGCCGCAACCGCCAACCGGCCCAAAGTGAAGCTGAGCCCACGGCTGCACCGCCCGCCGCCACACCGCCAGAAGTCGCACTCGACCGCACATTTATCGCCTCGTTATCCCAACCCAAGCGCCGCGGCCGACCCCGTCGCACCGCACCGCCGGCGACAACGCTCTAACAACCGCCTTGATCTTCAACAACAGAGCGTCATTGCGTTTTCAGTTGACGAAAAGCGACAGCGCTTTGCAGAGCTGATCGACCCCCGTGCAGTCGCTCGCCAGGGCGACGGTCAACGCGCGGAGCAGGATATCGCCAGGCTCGGAAGCGACCCCGAGTTCCGCGAGGCCGCTCCATCCGGTCCACGCGGCAACAAAAATAAACTGAATGCCGACGAACGCGAACGCCAGGCCGACGGCTATTGGCCCGTGGACCCGGCCGTCAGGTCGCGTTTTCCGCGCTGCGCGCCAGGTCGCGACGATCGAAACCCAGGCGAAGGCAACTTCACCCGCGCCACCAGCAATGTACGAAAGCCAGCCGGTGGCGCCCCCAAGCAATGCCGATACGGAGAGAAGGGCGTCTCCCAGCAGCGACACAAGCACGAGGCCCAACCCGCCCAAACCATACGCGGCGCGATAGAGCCCAATCTCGCCGCGCCATGCGTCCACGAAAGCAGACTGGCAACGGGTATACGACCGCCCCGACGGTTCAGGTTGCATAGATCGCCGCCTCTCCATCCGATTTCGAGCCCTATCAATATACCCGCACCGTAAATGTCGTCGCTCCAACCGAGGACAACGACGCCAGCTCATCCGCCACCACCTCAACGCCGCCGTAGTAGATGCGCTTGTGCGGGTGTTAAATCCAACGGCGTCCTCACCTCGCCGATCCAACTCGACACCAGCCAGCCCGCTAGGCCGAATGCGCAAAGCTTGGTGGGGTGCCGGGTGATGTTGTGCTGTTGTGCGCATCCCATTGCGGCGCGGGATGCTAGATCAGGGCGCGTATACCCGCGACGACAACCGCGCCGCCGACGATGAGGGCTTCCATCACCTTGGCGATAGCGGTCAAGGGATGTCGATCGACGTCACGGAACCACAAACGTATAAACCCGCGAATGCGATCGATAGGGACGAGGAGCTTGACCGTCACCGCGGAAACCAAAAGCAACACGGTCCAAAGCGAAGTCAGCAACGTCGTCGGATACAGCACTGCGGGAAGAGTAATCAAGCTGGGATCGGTTGAGAGGTAGCGGCCGAGAATGATGATCCAAAGCCCATCAACATCAAATGAGATAATTGGGTTCGAGTAATTCATAATGTCGATACCTACCGCAGGGATCGCTGCGGAGATGGATACGTCGACAAGCACAAACAGCAGCAACGCAAAGACTGAGCCATATTTCGCCATCATCCGTAACAGAAGCCTGGCTTTGATCAGGGAGAGCCAGTCAAACGCATACCAAGGAAAAATTGTAATCGCATCTTCCAAGGTATTGTCCAAAAGGTCGCCCCAAACAACGCCCCAATCCGGGCGCTTTAAGAGAAGCAGGATCAGCCAAAAGAACGTCGTCGTGAGGATTGAGCGCCAGATGAATTTGAGCCGGAAGGGGTTCGACCCAAATATCCGGTCAAAAATCATCGGTACCAGCGTCATGGCCAGCTTGGTTACGTCAGCCAAGCTGCCTCTCAGCAGGAGGTCGGAGACGTGTTTGAGCATCGCCGGCGTTGCCAGCCTCTCCCAACTGCGAGCTTGGTAGACAAACCACCGCATTGTGAGCATCGCGACCGGCGGTAAGCCCAGTGCTGTCAAGAGATTGATGGTTGCGCTCACGGTGCCTCGGGCAAGGTCTGACGGGTACCCCAGAGAGCCGGGTGTGCGCCGATCTCGCTGCCGCCGCCCAATCCTAACGCCATGCAGGTTGTCGGACGTTAATCGCGTTCAGCGGTGATAGACAACTGGATTGAACCTCCGTCTGACGACGGTCCTACCGGTCGCTCGGACAGAGGAGGTAATAGTTTCGGTCTTTTCGACCTGCGCCCCCTGCGCATATTCTACCAGCCGGCCACGTGGAAGGGGAGAGAAGTGGGCCGGTTTGCCAAGATCACCGCCCCAACCGTGATCGCCCAACTCCAGGCAATCAGAACCCGCCTGCACCCCGATTTCTAATCCAATAGTTGCGACCATTCGTCAGATTGACAGGATATTTGACTTGGTCCAAATTCGCGCATCTTTCGAACTATACGTAGTACAAACGGCGCACGCAGCGTGAACCGCGTTACCTCTTCAGCATAGCTGAGGGCTCATTAGTCGGCCCGCGACCCTCTGAAGAGGGAACATCGACCCCTCAACCTGACGAACTCGGATATCTCCAGATTCGTCAGGTCGAGGGTACGTTCATCGTCATTCCTCGGCGTCATCATCGCCAACTTCGCACATACGGTTGCGGTCGCCGCACATAGCCGCGCTCCCAAAATTCGTTAGAAAAGAGCCGCCTACGAGGGGCTGTTTTACATTTCCATGCCGGCCCGAAACCGGACGTGTGGAGGCCCCCGAAATTTTCTGCCGGGGGCTCCGACGCTTGACTAACCTCTGATCAGGCTCAGGCGCATTTGGGGGAATTCATGACCGATACCCGGATCGTAAATAACGAGACAACCGAACTGGAGCTCTTCGGCTTCCTTACCAATAAGGATTACAAGGGCCTTATGCGCGTCATCGATAAAGACTACCGACTACAATTCTCAGCCGAAGAATCGGGCGAAGCATTCGAGGATTGCATCGATTGGTGCGCACAGAATGCAGGAGGCCTTGAACTCGCCAAACAACTGCTTCTGGAGCTTTTCAAAACCTTTTATAACGAGCTTCCAGAGCCGGTGAAAGACAATCTAGCGTACCTAGCTGAAGAAATCGGCTATTCGCATGCCAACGTTATCCAGTTGACGCACCTGTCGACAGAGAAGGATGCTCCTACCAGGAAATTCTTCAATGTATGGGTCAAACAGGTTCAAGATTACATGGCCGAGATACAGGCACGACGGCTGCCCCAAGTTTCGGTTCGCTTCCACGAGTCCCCCGTAGCGCCCGTGACAGTAGTGCGGCGGGCATCTAGGGCTTCGTAACCGAGGAAACTGCCGCCCCTACCTCGATGATAAGGCGTCAAGATGAGGAGTTTATTTTAGACATACCGCGCGAAGCCACTCGTTTTCCCTATAGACCTGCCGCATAGCTAAAGCTAGCTTCCCAGAAAACGCGAAGGGGGAGGAAAGCATGTGCCGCGCCGCTTTTATAGCTGTGTGCCTCTGTTTCCTGGCTGGTAATGCAGCCGCGCAGGACTTCGTTATAAGTGAAAATGTAGGTGGGACGGCGCCATGCACAAACTATACTCCTTTTTATTTTATGAACGGTCCGACCTTTAAAAATGATCGAGTAATCGGTGCAACCTTTGTAGTGCGAGATCTTCGTCCGCTCATGGACAGCACGGTACGGCTAAATCTCATCAACCACGGGAAAGAAGCGGCACTTGCAAGCGATGCGGCAAAAGGTTGTAAGCCAACGCCAACAGTCGTCCAGGTGACTATAGATTATGGTCAAGCCATTAATCTAGTCTATGATGCGTGGTGGTGGCAAGGAAACTGGCACGACCACATAAACAACATCGCCAAGATCGTACAAAGTCAGGATGCGCCGCTCTCCGCCGCTCGTGGCCCTTCGCAACCAGACTTCTGCGCTATCCCGAATGAGGGTGCGGAGGCAATTATGCCCGATCTTGATCAATTACAACATGAGCAGAATCCCCTCAAGCGGGAAGCTATTCAATCAAAAATTCAGGCTAAACTCCGCGACATCAATAGTGGTTTCAGCTCTCTTTTTGATACCAATGGACAATTCTCTTTTAACGGCTACACCGCGCACGTGCTCCAAGTCACTGGAGCCACTGGCAACATTTGGCTGACGGCAACGCTAGCTTGCCCCAACGATCCGATAAATATCGGTGTCCATTTCGCAAATGCGATGGTACCAGACCCTAAGGACAGCAATTTCAGCCAATATAAAAACGTCTTATCAGATTTAAGCACTAATGATCTTCTAAGATTAGACGGAACCGTGTTTAAGTCGAACGATACCTTAAATTATTTCGTTGGTCAGAAGCCGCCCCTCATTACCGTTCAAGTTCGAGTTACTGATCTCAAGAAATAACCGCCCCTACCTCGATGTTGATGCGACGCAGACAAGGACTATGTTGTGCGGTCGCGCCCAGGCCACGTCATTTGTACAGCCCCGGATGCAGTACTTTCGAAACTTCGAGCACGTCGTCTGCCCCCATCATCTTGTTCCAGGGTGCCTTCTTCTCGCAGAACCCAATATAGTTTCCCCAGTCGTAGTTTGCCCGTGATGCGTCCCCATAGCTAGGCGGCCGCATCCGCAATTCCCGAACAATCGCGTCGCAGTCCGTCTGTGCTGGCCAGGCTTGAGCACACGCCGGAGAGGACAGCAAATCCAACACCAACAGCAAACCCACTACCGAGATCATGCCCGCCTTCATTGTTTCCCCCCTTTTGGATAGGCGAGAGCGTACTGTCGTAAAGTCCTACGATCGTCATCGACTTTCTTCAGGCGCGCAACGGTGCCGTGCACATCCTCGATTACAAACCCGAGGCCCGCACCGACCGACCGGTTGCGCAGCCACGATCTACGCGCTGGCGCTGACGCGCCTCATGCCCGGGCTCAATCTCTTCGATATCAAATGCGCGTGGCTCAATGAACAAGAGTACTGCGAATTCTCCCAAGAGCCGTGCTCACCCGAAAGAGGTGAACACTCCATCTCGCTTGCGGTCGTGAAATATATGATGTGCGACGTGGCAAATACCCTGCAAACAAGCCTAGAATTGGTATTTGACTTTTTTATATGTGTGACCTGATTTTGTCTTGTCTCTTCCCTCTTGCTGGCGAATGAGGCTCATCATGGTACAATTTATATATGGCAGATGCAGTTCCGGAAATCTTTCGTCCGATACTTTGGTCGTACGATTTTGATCGTATCGACCCGGTGAAGCACCGCAAGACGCTCATTATCCAGGCGATCAATTACGGCACTCTCGACCATTGGCGCTGGCTTCGCCAGAGCTACGGCCGCGACAGCGTGCGCCAAGTCCTCGCCACCGTCTCGGCGACGGAAATCCGGCCGCGGGCTCGGCGCCTCGCCTCGCTGATGTTCGACGTCGACCACCTCAACTATGCACCGCGAGGTACTCACTGAACCGGCCGCTTCCCTGTTCCCTTCCCTATCCCGCTTCCGCGGCTTCTATCTCGCTGGCGGCACCGCGCTCGCCTTGCAACTCGGCCACCGCGTCTCGGTCGATTTCGATTTGTTTTGCGATGACGCGATCTCGCGGACCTTGCTTGAGCGGGTGCAACGCGTCTTTGCCGGCGCCGAATTGTCGACGCTCGTCAACAACGCCGACGAACTGACCGTGCTGGTCAACAGCGTCAAAATCACCTTTCTCGCCTACCCCTTCCCTGCCCGAGAACCCTTCGTCGGCTATGACGATGTGCTGCTCTTATCGGTACGCGAGATCGCCGCGACGAAGGCCTACACGATTGGCCGGCGCGGATCGTTCAAGGATTATGTCGACCTCTACTTTGTGATCGCCGAGCAGCGAGCCACGCTCGCCGGCATTATCGCGGACGCCGCGCGCAAATTCGGCGCTGATTTCAATTCCCGGCTGTTCCTCGAACAGCTCGTCTACCTCGCCGATCTCGACGATACCGAAGTTCAGTTCATCAAGCCCGTGGTGACGGCGGCGGAGATCCAAACATTTTTCGAGGAGCGCATTCGCGAGATCGCTATTGCCTTATGACGCGCAAACCCACCGTGGAAAATCTCCTCGACCAGATCCTCGCCCTCCCCGACGAGGCGCAGTCCGAGATCGTCCAGGCGCTCATCGAAGGTCGCGCCGAGGATTCCGATCTCTATCGAACCGATGATGATCACCGGCCGGCCCTAGCCGGGATAATTCACCGGGTAGCATGAGAAGGCTGGCGGGAGCGACATAAGCCGTTGGATTCGTGTATGATTTGGTTGCAAGACCGGATCAACCGAGGGCAACGGAGTTCGCGCCCGCCATGGATAACGGTACGGGGATTTTGCCGGGTTTGCCAGCCGTGGCGGGCAAGCCGGTGCATGTCGCCTTTGATGGCGGGCGGCTCACTTCGGATGCTGGTATCCTGCTGCTGGCGGCGGTCGAGCAGCGGCTCAAGATCTCCGAACGCCTTGCCGCTTGCATCGAAGACCGGCGCGACCCAGGCCGGGTGGTGCATGGGCTCGCCGAGATGATTCGCTACCGCGCCTTGTTGATCGCGGCGGGCTATCCCGATGGCAATGACTGCGACGCGCTCAAATCCGACCCGGCCTTCAAGATGGCGGTCGGACGATTACCCGAGAACGGTGACGATCTGTGCTCGCAACCCACCATCAGCCGGCTCGAGAACCTTCCCGGTCCGACCGCGCTGAAACGCATGATGGCGGCGATGGTCGAGTTGTTCTGCGACAGCTTCGGCCAGGTACCCCGGCGCATCCTGCTCGACATCGACGACACCGAGGACCGGGTTCATGGCGGCCAGCAACTGGCGCTGTTCAACGCCCACTACGACAGCCGTTGTTTCCTGCCGATCCACATTTATGAGGCGACCACCGGCAAGCCCGTCGCCATCATCCTGCGCCCTGGCAAGACGCCGGACGGGGCCGAGGTGGCACTGGTGCTGCGCCATGTCATCGGCCATATCCGCGCCCGCTGGCCGGCGGTCGAGATCGTCGTGCGCGGCGATAGCCATTACGGCCGGCCCGAGGCCATGGCGTGGTGCGAGCGCCAACGCATCGGCTATATCTTCGGACTGGCCGGCAACCCGGTGCTGTTGCGGCAGGTCAGCCCGCTCGCCGAGGACGCCGCCCTCGGCCGCATCGCCGGCGAGGGAGGAAAGGTCCGCCGTTACGGCGATTTCCGCTACGCCGCGAAAAGCTGGACCGTCGAGCGCCGCGTCATCGCCCGCATCGAGGCCGGGCCTCAGGGCGCCGACAGCCGGTTCATCGTTACCAATCTGCCGGGCCTGCCCAAGGTGCTCTACGAAAAGGTCTACTGCGCCAGGGGACAGACCGAAAACCTGATCAAGGCACACAAGCTGCACCTCGCCTCCGACCGCACCTCCTGCACCAAAGCGACAGCCAATCAGTTCCGCCTGTTGATCCACACCGCCGCCTACTGGCTGCTGCTGACCCTGCGCGGGCTGGCGCCCCGGAC